>JAABUQ010002249.1_pt1 | contig 38843 bp, 43 predicted proteins | sample 5560001 | NCBI WGS metagenome assembly JAABUQ01 (sample SAMN10711888, study PRJNA513371) | rock metagenome | isolation source: Antarctica rocks | place: Antarctica: Victoria Land, Finger Mt nord | collected 2015-12-18 | reverse complement strand
TCTTTGAGTGGGTAGTCGAGCATATGGGCGATCTCCCCCTGGCGCGGAGGTCTTCTAAAGCACATCAACCCAAACCCTTACCTACTCCGCTTTTCCCGGCTTAAGTTGATACCCTGAATTCTTTCTTATAACTATAAGAAATAGGGAGTTGACATCATGTTTCTAGTAACGGGAGCAACCGGAGGAATAGGCCGTAGGGTTGTACGACTGCTACGTGAGCGGGGAACACCAGTTCGTGCTTTTGTCCGCCTCACCTCTCGCTACAGCGAGTTAGAACACCGGGGTGCCGAAATTTTTATCGGTGATTTGCGGCGAGAACAGGATATTCAAAAAGCTTGTCAAGGAGTGCAGCACATCATCAGTGCCCACGGCTCTGATAGCGACGCCTTGGCACTGGACTATCGCGCTAATGTAGAACTGGTTGATCGGGCGAAGGCAACTGGAGTCCAGCACTTTGTTTTCATTTCAGTCCTGGGAGCTGACCGAGGCTACGAGGATGCACCAGTGTTTAAGGCAAAGCGAGCAGTGGAACGATACCTGCAAGCTAGTGGGTTAAATTACACTACCCTACGTCCAGCTGGGTTGGCATCAAATCTCCTACCTTTAGCAGAACGGTTCCGGCAAACTGGAATTTATCTGCTCATCGGTGACCCCAAAAACCGCACTTCGATTGTCAGTACCGATGACTTGGCGCAAATTGCTGTGAACTCTGTCACAGTTGAAGGTGCTCGTAACCAAATTTTGCCCGTGGGGGGACCTGAAATTTTGATGCGAGAGGACATTCCCCTGATCTTTGGCCGCATCTTTAACCGAGAGCCGATTGTAATTAACCCACCACTGCTTGCAGTTGATGGGCTAAGAACTGCATTAGGTCTGTTTAACCCCCAAGCCCAGAAAGCCTTGGGAACCTTCCGCACTTTGCTGAATAATGAATTTTTCTGCACACCTGATGAGATTTTGAACCTAGAGTCAATATTTAACCTGAAACTGGAAACCCTGGAGATTTTCCTGCGGCGCTATTTGGGTGTTTAAGTATGACTAACCAACTAAGAGCTAGTGCAGTGCCCCTCAGTGCAATTGTCTTGGCAGGGGGGCGAAGTTCTCGCATGGGTCAGGATAAAGCCTTGCTTCCTATTCAAGGCGTTCCGCTACTCTGTTTGGTTTATAGCATTGCTGAGAGTTGCGCTGATCCAGTGTACGTTGTAACACCATGGCCGGAACGCTATCAAAAATTATTACCGGCGACTTGCCAGTTCATCCAGGAAATGCCCCGAAACCACGGTCCACTAGTTGGGTTCGCTCAGGGGCTCGCTCAAGTTCAAACTGATTGGGTACTGTTGCTAGCTTGCGATTTGCCCCGGTTGCGGGTTGAGGTTTTACAAGAATGGATAGCTGAATTGAACAGTGCGGGGAAAGCTTTCGCACTCCTGCCGCGACACGCTAAGGGCTGGGAACCTTTGTGTGGCTTCTACCGCCGCAGTTGTCTACCTGCTCTCATAGACTTTATCAACCACGGGGGTCGGTCGTTTCAGCAATGGCTAGCGCAACATCCTGTGCAGCTCCTGCCCCTGAGCGAAGATGACCAAATGTTGTTTAATTGCAACACTCCAACTGATTTAGATGCTGTGTTAACAACCGCGTTGATAAAATATAACCGAGGAGAGATACCAGATTGAATACCTCTAACCTGAGGAAGAAGATATTTGTAGCAACATTTAAAGATAAAGCAAAAGAGGTTATAAGATAACACCTAAACTGAAATAAATTGGTTGGTATGAGGTTACTCTGCCTTAGCAATGGTCATGGGGAGGATGTAATTGCTGTCCGCATTTTGCAGGAACTACAGCAGCACCCAAACCCCCCTCAACTAGCCGCTCTACCCCTAGTCGGTGAGGGACGAGCATATATTCAAACAGGTATTCCCCTCATCGGCTCAGTGAAAACTATGCCCTCCGGTGGATTCATTTACATGGATGGGCGGCAGTTGGTAAGAGATTTGCGGGGTGGTTTACTTCAACTGACTCGACGTCAGATAGTAGCAGTACATAGCTGGGTAAAACAAGGTGGTGCCATTTTAGCCGTAGGAGACATAGTACCGCTATTGTTTGCCTGGTTGAGCGGTGCTAGCTATGCTTTTGTGGGTACAGCGAAATCGGAATACTACCTGCGGGATGAAGCCGGTTTGTTGCCACGGCGAACTTGGAGAGAGCGCCATGAAGCCTGGTCGGGGTCGGTTTACCTTCCCTGGGAGCGTTGGCTGATGAGTCGTCAAAACTGTAAGGCCGTTTTTCCTAGAGATTCGTTGACGACAGAAATCTTACAAAAGTGGTCAATTTCAGCCTTCGATCTGGGTAACCCAATGATGGATCAGCTAGAGCCGGTGAAACCACCCCGGTTGTTCTATGGTTCAAATGCGGACCGAGAACAACGAGCACTCATTGTTACTCTCCTTCCCGGTTCTAGAGCACCTGAAGCTTATACCAACTGGCAGCAAATCTTGATCGGGGTGGTTTCTTTGCTCGAAACCTTCCCTCAGCGAACACTGCTATTTTTGGGAGCGATCGCACCAGGGTTAAGCTTAGAAACCTTATGCCAAATTCTAGTAGAGGCCGGTTTCACGGAAATGAGCAGTGGGGAAACACTGATTCTAGACTCACAGGCTTTGAGATTTAGCCGTCAACATGCCGATTTAATTCTTACCCAAAACGCCTATAACGACTGTCTGCATCTTGCAGATTTGGCGATCGCCATGACTGGGACTGGCACAGAACAATTTGTCGGTTTGGGTAAACCTGCGATGATCATTCCAGGAAATGGCCCCCAATTCACCCCCGCTTTTGCCGAAGCCCAAAGTCGTCACCTCGGTCCATCTGTGGTTCTGGTAGAGCAGCCGACTCAGGTTGGTAAAGTGGCGCAATCTCTACTAGATGATCCGGACCGACTAAAGTTGATTGCCGAAAACGGACCCCGGCGGATGGGAAACCCAGGGGCGGCTCGTAGCATTGCAGCGTGTCTAATGGAGCAATTGGGTTGACATCCTCCCTCGTTAAGTCGGAGTACCGACTATAACATGGGACTCCAAGAATTACTCCCCATCGCAGCCATATAGGGTGATAGCTTCTATCGCTTCCTGCCGGACACCTGCTTCTAACAGTGGTAGCCCAGGCAAGTCGATAGGAAGCAAAAACGAGGCTGTACTGGGTTCGACTAAAAGGCTTTGCCCGACTCGCAGCGACAGAATGACTCGTCCTTGCACCCACTCCTCTACAGACTGAGCCAGACGCTTAGTCCTTTATTAGTACAGGCTCAGAAGCTCTGTACCACCCGCTTGGTTCTGAGCGATGTGGTGCTGCATTCAGCAGACCGTCAAGAGCGTATCTACAATCATGGCTAATTTGTGTGACTTGCCCCACAACCAAAAATACTGCCATAGCCACAGATGCCTAACCGCGAAAACAGTTGGCAGAAAGCATTGAAGTGGAGATGGGCCTTAGAGTCACAGAACGAACACCGACGTAAGGAGCAACGTGAACATCAGTTTAAACATACTACACTTGTATTATCAATCTGTCCATACTTTAAGGAGAAAAATTGATGTATACACTCACTCGCAGAACCACTACAGAAATGGAAGTCACCAGCATACGCCTAGAACGGGAACTGAAAGATAAACTCAAGGATCTAGCTGGCAAGCAGGGTTATCAAGCCCTAATCCGAGATATATTATGGAACTATGTCCAGCAAAAATCTGGTGACTATAGACCCCAGTTTTCGCATGACGACATCCGTGCAAGTATAGCCGCCACCGCCCAGGACGAAGAACGCTGCGTACTTACAGGGCAACTAATCCGACCGCAAGAATCAATGCTCTTAGGACTTACCAGGAACGGAGATCTGGTTCCCCTGAACGCAGAAAGTTTGCCAAGATAATATCCAGCAAAGAAGAGGTCAGGGGTCGCATTCTTTCCTAGCCCCTGACCCTAACCCCTTGTATTAATTCAGTACCAGCTTTGCTATTGCTTGGACAAATTTGGGCATTCTATATAGGTAAGTTGTGAGTACAGGTACAGCCACACTACCCAGGTGAACTAAAATAATGCAGGAATCCAACGATTTGGCTCAACAGCTTAACCAAGTCATTGTCAATAGCTCTGGCTCTGAAAAGGTGCTACAGCAGCTCGCGCAGGCATTAGTTGCACAAACTACGTTAATTGCCTCTCTACAGCAGCAAGTGCATATAAAAACCCAGTACCAAACCTTGATCAATCGGCTGACGATGGCGAGCCGTAGCTCCTTGGAGTTGAGTCAAATTCTTAAGGTAGCGATCGCTGGCACGGCTCAGACACTCCAGGTTGATCGCGGTCTCATCCTACTGTTGAAATATGCCGACCCACTGTTCAAGAGCCGTGACAGGGAAGAACACATTCCCAAAGCAAAAGCAACCATTGTTTGTGAATGGCCCACTAGCACCCTGTTGAACCAGTCATTCTGGGTATCAGAATGTTGTTTATGCCAGCAGGCATTCATAGAATCTCCCAGACCGATAGTTATTGCTGCTCAGCACGAGCTCTTAACACTCAACCAAAGCAAAGACATTACACCGCTTTTTAAGCTTGCCCACCCAAGTGGGCTCTTGTTGTTACCCCTTGAGAGTCAAGGCACAGTACTGGGTTTGTTAGTGCTACAGCACTCCGACCATCGCCTTTGGGATTCAGAGGAATTAGCGCTGCTTGAACTGGTCAGTGCCCAAGTCAGCAGTGCCATTATGCAAAGCCAAACATTGCGAAAGGTACAAGCTTTGGTAGAAGAACGTACGGTACAACTGCAAAGCAGCCTAGAAGCCCAGGCTAAAATGTACACAAAAACTCGCCGCCAAATTGACCAGTTGCGGCAACTCAAGCAGTTGAAGGACGAGTTCCTCAGCGCTGTAAATCATGAGTTGCGCACACCTCTCACTAGCATGAGCTTAGCAATTCATATGTTACGTCAACCGGGATTGCCAACTGAGCGTCAGGTCAAGTACTTGGATATCTTAGAGCAGCAGTGCAGCCAGGAAATCAACTTGATTAATGACTTGCTTACCCTCCAGGAACTTGAGTCCCATCGAGCCCCCCTTCAGCTAGAAACCATAAACCTCAAGTCTAAAATCCAGGCTTTAGCTCAGTCCTTCGAGGAGAAATGGCAGGATAAGGGATTAACCATGACTGTCGATTTACCAAAGGCATCGCTACTGCTCCAAACCGAGGTTGATAGTCTTGATCACATCCTCCAAGAACTCTTGACCAATGCTGGCAAGTACTCCGCTCCAGACACTACCGTTGTTTTGACCACTTACCAAGTCAATCACCAGGTCAATCAAATTGTTCTCACCCTGACTAACATTGGTCCTAGCATCTCCGCGGAGGATACGACTCATATCTTTGATAAGTTCCGTCGCAGTCAGGGTGCCACACAACAAGCGATTCAAGGCACCGGTTTGGGCCTAGCTCTGGTAAAGTGCTTAGTACAGCATTTAAATGGCACCATTGATGTTTCTTGCTATCCAGGTAGCCATTCGGTTCTGAGCGAAATTTGCTTCACCCTCACATTGCCCCAGTTTTTTGAGCCACGCTAAACCCGATTTCAACTGTGACTACTGAAGAACATAACCCCAACGTGGAACTTGATTTTCCCGCTGCTACTGACGATACCGAATCTGAAACCAGTTTGGTTAGTGAAGCAACACTTTTACAGACCGTAGAAGTGCATGCTGAGTCAATAGCAGAGCGACAGCGACAAATTTCGGCTAAAATTCAAATTCCCCACCCGGTTGAGCAAGTCTGGCGAGTCCTAACAGATTATGAAGCCTTGGCTAATTTCATCCCTAACCTTGCCAAGAGCCGTATACTTGATCATCCTAAAGGTGGTCTTCGCCTTGAACAAGTAGGCACCCAACGCTTGTTACGCTTTAACTTCTCGGCGCGTGTGGTTCTAGATTTAGATGAAAAGTTCCCCCATGAAATTAATTTCAATATGGTCGAGGGAGACTTTAAAGCTTTTTCTGGCAGCTGGCGGCTAGAGCCTTATTCACTCTCCGACCAGAGCGGAACCAGTCTCGGCTATAGCTTGAGAGTTTGGCCCAAGCGGACTATGCCTGTAGCAATCATTGAGCGCCGCCTTTGTAGCGATGTACGGTTAAACCTCTTAGCGATTCGCCAAAGAGTAGAAGAGCTATGAACATTATATACCCCCAGGGGAATTCGAATCCCCGTCGCCTCCGTGAAAGGGAGGTGTCCTAGGCCTCTAGACGATGGGGGCGTCTGAGCTGCACCCTTATTAAGGTAACGAATATAGCTGCATCTGTCAATAACTAAAAAAAAATATGGCGCTGACCTGGGGAAACAGCAATAGAGCTTAGGCCAACTCAGACGAATTGCGCAAGCGCATCAGCTGGCGTCGCATTTGCGGAGAAGCATCCAACTCCTGAATTTCTTGGGTTTTGACACGCGATTGCAGGGGTTCCATATATTCGTCCGCTCCAGTCGTAAATGCTTCGATTAGTAAGTCCAGCAGCTCGTCGCGATCGCGAAAAGTACATTTTTCCTCAATCAACCGAAACTTGAGATGGATTTCGCATTCATAAACACCGAGTTCAACATTATCAGTCTGGTGTAGTGCTGGATCAGATTTCATGTTTTCAAATAATCCTTAAGTTTGCAGTAATTACAGAGTGACAAAATGTCTCAAACAGAACTGTTTTAACCTTTACCCTCCAAATTTTCAACAATTTGTAAGGCAAAAAGCTTTTATAGCTAAGAGCATCGTCACTACATTTCCATGTATGATTCCGGTATCTCAGCTAGCTCAATCCGAACCTTCTTAACGTGCTTCTAGCATCCCTCTAACAGTAGTCGATTAGGTAGACGATTACTATTATTCATCTTTTAAGATTGGATGTAGTAAAGTTTATGTAAGGAGTTTGTAAGACTTTTGAAAGTTTTTTAAAACAGGCTTCTATCACGGACAGTTCAAGGTTTGAGCGGTTACAAAAGAGCTTCAAACTTCCCAGTATGTAATTATACTGATGACACTTGGGAAATTATTTCATATCATCTCCGTTTAATTACCCTTAGTTAGACAGGGAGTAGGGAATGGGCACTCTCCCGACTCCCTGTCTGCTTAGCGCGAGTTTGGCAGGCAAGTTTTGAGAGCAAAAATCTAGCGGAAGTAAGAAGGTTTCCCGGTGGAAAAAACTATATAGATAAATAGTAAGCAGAATTTTTTAGACTAACAGTATGGCTTCCACGGTAATTATTACGGGTGCTTCTCAAGGCATTGGCAAAGCAACAGCTCTTCTGTTTGCCCACAAAGGTTATGACCTCGTGCTTGCAGCTCGTCAGGCTGACCGTTTGGCAGATGTAGCCCAAGAAGTGCAAACACTCGGTCGTAGAGTACTGGCTGTGCCTACCGATGTGAGAAATCCTGACCAGGTAAACATACTCGCCCACAAAGCGTTGGAGCATTATGGTTCTATCGATGTGCTAGTCAACAATGCAGGTATTTACATATCGGGACCAGTCGAGCAGTTCTCCCTCAGCGATTGGCACCAGGCTGTAGACACCAATTTTTGGGGGTATGTTCACATGATTCAGGCGCTACTGCCTCATTTCCTCGAGCGGGGGACTGGAACTATCGTCAATTTGAGTTCCATCGGGGGCAAAGTGCCTACCCCTTACTTAACACCCTACTGTGCTAGCAAGTATGCCGTTACTGGGTTGACGGAAGCGCTGCACTCGGAATTAAAGCCCAAAGGCATTCAGGTTTGTGGAATTTATCCGAGTTTAATCAGGAGTAGTCTGATGGAACGGGCAATCTTTCGGGGAAAAGACGACCAAGATGCTCAAGCCCGTCGCGATCAACTAAACAAAGTGCTGAGTGTTCCCATGGTGGAGAAGCCTGAGGATGTGGCACAGGCTATCTGGGATGCGGTTAAACATCAGCGGTCTGAGGTAATGGTTGGCTCCGCGAATATGTCGCAGGCAGCTTATCGGTTGTTTCCCGGCTTGATGCAGTGGGTGTTTAGGCAAACTCTGGGAAAAGCGGTTGGGGGCAATCGCCCTTCTTAACCTTCAGACTGGCATTTTCAGGGGATAATTGATTCATGAAAGTAGCAATTACTGGAGCCACGGGATTTGTGGGTAGTCGATTGGTAGAGCGACTACAAGCTGAAGGCCATCAGGTGCTGGTCTTAACCCGTAAAGAAAGCTCTGCCGTCCAGAAGTTTCCCAAATCGGCTTTCCCCAATTTGGAAATCGTTGCATATACCCCTACCGAATCCGGTCCCTGGCAACAAGCAATTACTGGTTGTGACGGCGTAGTCAACCTAGCAGGAGAATCCATCGCTGAGGCACGCTGGACACCACAGCGCCAGCAAGAGATTCTAAATAGTCGCCAACTGGGTACGCAAAAAATTGTGGAGGCCATTGCTCAAGCTAACCCCAAGCCTGGTGTTTTAGTAAGCGCCTCAGCCATTGGCTACTACGGTACTAGTGAAACCGCCACTTTTGAAGAAACTAGCTCCCCTGGCAATGATTTTCTCGCCCAAGTTTGTCAAGCCTGGGAAGCCGAAGCGCAAAAAGTAAAAGCCTCCGGCACACGGCTAGTTATTCTGCGATTCGGGATTGTTTTGGGGATGGGCGGTGCGATCGCCAAAATGATACCCGCTTTTAAGCTATTTGCTGGTGGTCCTATTGGTACCGGTCGCCAGTGGTTCTCCTGGATTCATCGAGAAGACCTAGTCAACCTGATCCTGAAAGCATTAACTCAACCCGACATCGAGGGTGTACTCAACGCTACCGCCCCTCACCCCGTCCGGATGGCAGAATTCTGCCAAATTATGGGGCAAGTCCTGAACCGGCCCTCCTGGTTGCCAGTCCCTAGCTTTGCCTTACAAGCCCTCTTGGGGGATGGTGCAATGGTGGTTTTGGAGGGGCAACAAGTTCTACCCAAGCGCACATTAGCCAAGGGCTTTGAGTACCAATATCCCGAAGTGAAACAAGCGCTCGAAGCAATTTTATGAAAAGGGAGCAGGGAGCGGAGATCAGGGGTCAGGGAAACCTATGGATCAATCTAGGGGCTTAGAACCGGAGAGGGCAGTTCTCTCTTTTCTTTTCCTAACCCCTGAACACCAGTTTGCTCAAGTCGGGGGACCCCAACGGGCAATCGCGGTCGCCTACGGAGGAGCCAGTTTCACGCTCGCGCTCTTTCCCCGGTGAGTCAGCGCGGTCATGGGGGTTTCCCCTCTTGTGCGACTGCGAAAGAAAGAGGGCGTAGAAAACTGGCGTCGGAAACCCTCCTAAGAGCGCCCTCTTTCTTTCGCCAGTTCCCTACGGAGGGAAAACGCCACTCCCCTCAACGGGGGGAACCCCCGCACGGGGGTGGCTCCCCTCCTTCTTTCCCTGGACTCACCGTCTCACCGCCCACGCAACTGGCTCCCCCTGACCCCTAGACCCTTTCCGGTGAGTTCCGTCGCTTGACAATCCAACCAGACAAGCCACTGACAATCGTACCGGTCATCAGAATGCCGATGGCTGGGCTAAAGATCGGTTGCCAGAGCTGATGCCAGATTTCCAGACCCAGCGGCACGCCAACTGCACGGCCTGCAACCCCAATTAATAGCCAAAGAAAGCTGAATAAAACCAGGAAGAAATCTACCACTAGAGCTAGGTTTAGCCAACGGAGGATTTTATCTTTCATAATTTCCTAAAACTCAAACAGCCAATTTTTGACCCGTTCTAAACTCTTCCATTCGGGCTTCCTGCTTAAACCGTCTTCAATACTTTGTTTAATTTCATCCCGCAACTCCGGCTCAAGCAGAATCATCTGCTTAGCCACATCAATGTGTTGTCTTACACCACTTTGACCCGACTCTAGCATGGCGACAGCTAGGTTCACTCTTGCCTGTACATCCTGGGAATGTAACTTAACTGCCTTCTGTGCAGCTTTATAGGCTGGGTTAGGTTTGTCATCTAACAGGTACAGCCACGCCAGACAAGTCCAGGCAGCAGCGCTTCTGGGATTACGCTCACACAGTTCCTTGAAAACAGGAATCAGTGTTTCTGGTTCTTCACCAGCCTTATAGCGTTCCACACCTTCCTCAAAGAGGGAGTCTACGGTTTCGGACATAACACAAGCTTCTACTTTGACAATTATTTAACCTTCAAGACAAAGAGGGGGTCTCCCCCTCTCTTCATGTCAACGTATTAGACCCCAAACGACTTACCGCAGCCGCAGGTTTGGGAGGCATTCGGGTTGCTGAACTGAAAGCCACCGCCAATCATAGCATCACTGTAGTCCAGCATTAAGCCATAGAGATACAAGAGACTTTTGCGGTCACATACAAGTTTGAAGCCATCATAGTCAAAGACTTCATCAACCCCTTCCCGGATCTTACTATGGTCCTCAAAATCCATCATGTATGACATGCCAGAGCAGCCTCCTTGACGCACCCCTACCCGCAGACAGAGGTCTTGGCCTTGTTTTTCCCGCAAAAATCGAACGTGCCGCAGGGCGGTTTCACTGATTTGGATGCCCCGTTGTTGAGACTGGGTTGCTAGTGCCATGACCTAATAAAACTCCTTACGTCGTTTAACGATAAACTGATAGCAAGCTTTTTCGTTCATTTTAGCGAGATAGAAGCAGCAGTTTGAGGAATTGCCAACAATCCTTCAAAAGCCCCTAGAGGTTTCTATCCGATCTAACCCCCAACTCGCATTATCTCCCTGATTGGCTTGGTCTATGACATCGTCTTTGAGTCGCTCTACCCGTCGCCGTTTGAAGAAATTAAACCAGATTCCTTCTGTGTGGGAGGGTGATCGCCGTCCACTATCAGCCCAAACGCTGGAGCCAGACTCAAAGGCAAACGGCGAATGCGTTCTTTGGGTGGATGGCTCCCAAGGGATTGTCCGAGCCATGGACGTAGTAGCATCAGAAGCTGGCTCAGAAGCAATTGTTCGCACTTTATTGCGAGCAATGGAGCATCCCCACAGCCCCGCCAAGCCAGCCCGACCGCAGAAAATTGTGGTGCGAGACCGAGAACTCCAGTTCTTCCTCCGCGGCGTTCTTCAAGAGCTAGAAATCGTGATTGATTACGTACCAGATTTGCCGCTGATTGATGAACTGGTTCGGGGATTCGAAGAAGTCGTTGACACTCATACCCCCGATTTACCTCCTCAGTATGCAGAAGTACTGAGAAAAAAGGCGTTTGAGATTTGGCAAGCTGCTCCTTGGGAATTCCTCGAAGAACACCAAATTTTGTCGATTGAGCTGAATCAGTGGGATGTTGGCACGCTTTATGCCTCAGTTATGGGAATGCTGGGGATGGAGTATGGCATTTTGTTGTATCGCTCGGAAGACTCTCTTAAGCGGTTCCGGTCCAAGGTTTTAACAGACGAAGAATCTCCAGAGCAGCTAGAAGAAGCTTTCCTTAAGCAAGATTGTCTATTTTTGACTTTTGAGAGAGCAGATGAAGACGATGAGGAGGAGGATGAGGAGGAGGATGAAATCATCGATTTAGCAGATCTACCTTTGTCGGAAATTCAACCGTCTTTTGGTAATATTCACCCGTTAGAAGGACTACGGGCTGTTCTTTATGAGGAAGAGGCGATCGCTGTTTTCATTGCCCTAGAAGCCCTGCACCGTTTTATTCGCGCTCAGCGTCGTCATCTAACTGGAGAAACCTTCCCAGCCCTGAGCGGTCGCTACCGCATTGTCGTTCCCAACGACGATCAAGCAAAGGTACCAGTTTCGATTACTGTAAGCACAATGCCGGAGTTGGCAGCGGAACTGGAGGAGATGGCAGGCTTTGAGGCTGACGAGGATGACGCCCAAGAGTTAAATGGCATGACCATGTTCCACTCGTTGCGGGATGACTTGGTTCCAGAAGACTCCTTCCTCAGCCTTGGCGTGTTGTCTTGGGAGATGGTGGAGTCTCTCCGAGCCGGGGCGCAAAGCTACCAGTCGCGTGAGATCATACAAGCGGGAGAAGGTTTGCCTGTGGTCTTGATTCAAACATCTCGTCCTAAGGCCAAAACAGTAATCCAGAAGCTCCAGGAAGCTGGGGGACTCAAAGGGATTTGCTTTAATCCGGGTAGTGATCCCTTTGGCGGTGAGCGCTACGACCTGGGTATTGTGCAAACAGAAAACGGGGAAATGTTTCTGTTTGGAGAGTTTTTGGATGATGATCCGGTTCATATCGTCGCTCGCAAGAAGTGGGTCGAACGGTGTAAACACACCAAGGGTTACTGTGGATTGATCATTTCCAGAGGACTCATGGGGGCTTCGCGGGGACAGCCACAGCTACGCGATATGATGGCTCTGTTTGAAGCGCGCTCACTCTCACCCAAGGATTTAGGAATTGGGACTCTTCAGCTGATGCCTCAGATTGAATGAAGTTGAGATTAAAATATGTAAAGAAACTGAGAAGGACAGACTGAATGCGCGTTGCAATCATCGGAGCGGGACTAGCTGGGCTTGTCACCGCTGTGGAGTTAGCAGATGCTGGTTGGGAAGTAGAAATCTTTGAGTCCCGTCCGTTTGTAGGGGGAAAAGTCGGCAGTTGGGTCGATGCTGATGGCAACCATGTTGAAATGGGGCTGCACGTATTTTTCGGTAACTACTACCGGCTGTTTGAATTGATGCAAAAAGTAGGGGCATTTGAAAATCTGCGCCTGAAGGAGCATATTCACACCTTTATCAATCAAGGAGGGCGCATCGGCGCTTTGGATTTTCGCTTCCTTGCGGGTGCCCCATTCAATGGGTTAAAAGCATTTTTCACCACTTCTCAGCTGCCGTTGCTAGATAAAATGCAGAATGCGATCGCCCTTGGAACTAGTCCCATAGTTCGGGGTTTGGTTGACTTTGATGGTGCGATGAAAACTATCCGCAACTTAGACAAAATCAGTTTTGCCGATTGGTTTCGCAGTCATGGCGGTAGTGACGGCAGCATCAAGCGGATGTGGAATCCTATCGCTTATGCGCTGGGCTTTATTGATTGTGAAAATATTTCAGCCAGGTGTATGCTGACGATTTTCCAGATGTTTGCTACCAGAAGCGAAGCGTCGGTACTGCGAATGTTGGAAGGTTCGCCATACGAGTACCTGCATAAACCCATCCTTGACTATCTAGAAGCAAGAGGGACAAAAATTCATACCCGCCGCCGGGTTCGAGAAATTCAATTTACTGGGGAAGGTGTTTGGACGCGTGTTTCCGGGCTTAACGTTGCCAAAGGCGAGACGGAAGAAACAATTACCGCTGATGCCTATGTCTGTGCCTGTGATGTACCAGGAGTTCAGCGTGTCTTGCCTCAAGCGTGGCGTCAGTGGTCTGAGTTTGACAACATATATAAGCTGGAGACGGTTCCAGTTACCACAGTACAGCTGCGTTTTGACGGCTGGGTAACAGAGCTGCAAGACGTTACAGAACGCCAGCAGCTAAGTCATGCCGCTGGCATAGATAATTTGCTTTATACTCCTGATGCTGATTTTTCTACTTTTGCCGATTTAGCTCTAACTAGCCCAGCTGACTACTACCGCGAAGGGCAGGGGTCACTTTTGCAGCTGGTGCTGACGCCAGGAGATCCATTTGTTAAGGAGAGCAATGAGGCGATAGCGAGGCATGTTCTTAAGCAAGTACATGAGTTATTTCCCTCTTCGCGGCAAATGAATATGACTTGGTACAATGTCGTCAAGCTTGCCCAGTCTCTCTATCGCGAAGCCCCTGGGATGGATCTTTATCGTCCCCCGCAAAAAACGCCGATAGTTAATTTCTTCCTCGCAGGTAGCTATACTCAGCAGGACTATATCGATAGCATGGAAGGAGCAACTCTTTCTGGACTTCTTGCTGCTAAAGCGGTTTTAGAGAATGTGGAGAATGTAGTAGTTAGCCCTCAGCCTTCAAATGTTAGAGGTTAACGAACCGCAACAGACGCAGAGAGCGCAGAGGAAAAGTAGATGTCTGATTGGTTAGAGCATAGTGTGCAAATTGAGGTAGATGCCCCGATTGAGGTTGTCTGGAAGCTTTGGTCTGATTTGGAGCAGATGCCTCGATGGATGAAGTGGATTGAATCTGTTAAGGTTTTGGAGGACGATCCAGAGCTATCGCGATGGAAACTTGATACTGGTGGGCTGGAGTTCAGCTGGCTATCACGCATTCTTAAGATGGTGCCGCACCAAATTATTGAATGGGAGTCGGTTGATGGTTTGCCCAACCGGGGGGCTATTCGCTTTTATGACCGACATACTAGCAGCATTGTTAAGCTCACTGTTGCTTACGCCATCCCCGGTATCCTTGGGAAAATCATGGATAATCTGTTTTTGGGCCGTGTCGTCGAATCTACGATCCAGGCTGATTTAGAGCGATTCCGCGACTACGTTAAAGTAAATTCACAACTTTGAGGGCAGTGCTCCCGTGCCTGCCCTCGATTAGTTCTTTGGAGGTCCCTAAGGACAACCTACAGCTGAAGCTGTGTAGCTATGTCCCAATTTTGTTGTTCCACCAACTTCAATGTTTACTTGGTAAGGTTGTTTGTTAGAGGGGGGGGAGCCGGAAACTTTTAACGGTTGACCTTTATCCAGTTTAACGGAAGTCTGTTTATACAATTGCTCGGAGGTTTTATCGCTGTACTTCAAGTACACGGCAACGTTGTAGCTGGCGCTATCGCTTGGTACGATAGTTGCAGTAAAATTACGAAACGTCGTACCACCCGGAACCGCAAAATCAGTATTCCAATTATTACGATTCACTAAAAGCCCTGGCGGTGAGACAGATTTTTTAACTTGCGTTCCTTCGCCACCGACTACATGCAATGGTACACAACTGGAGCTGGGAGTTTGAGCAATGGCTGGAAAACTGCCACTCACTAATAAGCTTGTTATTACCAGGAAAGTACAACGAGAAAACACTTGAACACCTCACACTCGAATCTTCAAAAATAGTTTACCTTTTTCTCTCCCATCTCCCTAGCTTTCTTTTCTCTTTCTCAACTCCCCTAGTAGGGTGGGCAGTGCCCACCCCACAAGATTTCTTGTTCTAAACTGTATTGCCCCAGTCCCGGCGTTCCCCTACCAAGTCGGATCAACAAAGAGGTCAATTGTCAAATGTGACACGTCTGGTACTGCCGTAATACAAGCACAGACTGTATCTCTTCCCTCTACGTCAACCTCACAGGCATGACATGAACCCATTAAACATCCAGTAGAAATGAAAACCCCAGCCCGTTGAGCTACATCCAGTAGCGGGTCCCCCACCTCTGCTTCAACTGTCACATCATCTGGTAAAAAACGTACGCAAACGCCCATCATTCCCATCCTAAGACGACAAAAGTGGTGTTAAATCTAAATGAGCTTTAACCGTAGCGGCGAGAGAGTCCAAGATAGCTTCTCGCTGTTCGCGGTAGTTTGAGACACCTGTTGGTAAGGACTTAAGCCCTCGTTGTTGACGTAGGCGATTCAACCAAGCACGTCGCCAAGGGCCATTGTCAAAAACCCCATGCAGATACGTGCCCCAAACTAATTGAGAACTGTTCACCATACCCAAATAGGCATCGTCAAATAGGTCTTGGTAGGAGTCCACCTCTGTTCCTTGCAGTTCGGCTCTGCGCGATCGCCCCTGATGAATTTCATATCCCACCACTGGCAATCCTATCTGGGGAAAATTAGACGTCACTTCCCGCTGGCGAGCAACTTTGTGTCCTGTAATCACGGTTCTGATCGGTAATAGTCCCAGTCCTTTGTACCTTCCAGCTTCCCCCTCTATCCCCTCTGGATCAGCTACCATTTGACCCATCATTTGGAAGCCACCGCAGATGCCTAAGACAGTACCACCTGCAGCAGCATAGTTTTGAATCGCTTCTGCCATGCCAGTTTTTTGGAGAACTATCAAGTCAGCTATCGTTGTCTTTGAGCCAGGGATAATTACAGCATCCGGATGCCCTAGGTCTTGCTTGGGGCTGAGGTATTTCACCGTAACGCTGGCTTCTGCTTCTAGCGGGTCAAAATCGGTGAAGTTAGAAATCCTCGGTAAGCGGATCACGGCAACATTGAGGTCACTATGGGACTTGTAGTGTCTGCGTTCTAGCAAGTCAAGAGAGTCTTCAGCCGGGAACACCTGATCGATCCAGGGAATAACGCCGATAACAGGAATACCTGTGCGTTCTTCTAACCACTTGATGCCAGGTTGCAGGATTGAGCGCTGCCCTCGGAACTTGTTAATCACCACGCCGCGAATTAGGGCTCGTTCCTCTGGATCTAGCAACTCTAAGGTCCCCACCACATGAGCAAAAGCACCACCCCGGTCGATGTCAACTACTAGCAGGGTTGAGGCATTCAAATGCTTCGCCACCCTCATGTTGGTTAAATCGCGGTGCTTAAGATTAATCTCAGCTGGACTACCTGCTCCTTCACAAACAATCAAATCAAATTCTGTCCCTAGATGCTGTAGCGATTCTTCAATTGCCCGCCACCCCACCTCAAAATATTGCTCGTAGTAATCTGCCGCGTTCACTTTTCCCACGGCTTTCCCCTTGATAATTACCTGGGAGGTCATGTCGCCTTGGGGCTTGAGTAAAATGGGGTTCATTTCTACTGTAGGGGTGACATTGGCCGCCCAAGCTTGTACTGCCTGCGCGTAGCCAATCTCTCCACCATTGGCTGTGACATAGGCATTGAGTGCCATATTTTGGCCTTTAAACGGAGCCACCCGCCAACCACGCCGCGACAAAAGGCGACAAATAGCTGCAGTCAGGAGCGATTTTCCCGCGTGGGATGTAGTTCCCACAATCATAATGGCTTTCATCGGCAACCTCTAACACACCCTCAGTGGCAATGTACCCAAACACGGCAACCGTCAATCAACTTTCTAACACAAAGGTGATGTCATAGCTAAAAGGGGAGCTTGAACCATCTATCTAAGGCGGTATTATAAAAGCGATCAAGCCATGAGGGAGTCCGTGGCCAACTTCCTTGGTAACGCGCCACCAACTGCTGTCCTAGAGGTGTGAGGCGAAAACTATCGGTAATGCCCTGACCATCTACCTCTCGACGTAGCACACCTACCTGGATCAGCCATAAAAGAGCATTTTCGGCTGCTAACTCGGAGAGGGGTCGTTTGGTATAGCCGTGTTGGAGACCTGATTTACCAGCGATCGCCTGGAGAGGAACACTCCCTAAGCGCATTGCCTTAAATAAAGGCAGATGGAACGGGGAACACAAGAGCGATCGCTCCGCCCGTTCTAAGGTTCGACTTGTATAAGAAAGCCGCTTGGGGTTTTTGGCATCAACGTCAAGCATTTTTTAATCTGAATTGCATTTTGTTTATTGAGGTTGTTGAAAATATTAATCTAAATACTTTTTAGCATTAGCCAGCTATTCTAAATAGAATTGTTCAACTGCTGACTGTAAATTAGTATACCAAAGTCTCTAGCTCTTAGGTAAAAAAATAATTTCTAGCGTTCCGGTTTAAGTCGTAAAGATTGCTGAAGATTTATAACGACTGGTCGAAGAGAAGTAGCTAGAATTCTGGCGGTAACAAACATTACAGAAATCAGATTGATGCAGCTATAGAGTTTGCTTTAGAAAAAGAATTAGACGGTACGAACTGCATTTATATCAGTGAAACTACGATCACTACTGACCGGCATTGCTCTATTCTTAATCAGCACAACTCTGGCAGCGAGTTGCACTAATCCCGCAACATATATTACGACGACAGATAGTGCTGCCGCATCAGATCCCACTGCTAGTACTAGTACTGGTTATGCTACTCTGGGATTCAGTGCGTGGCCTGGTTGGTTCCCCTGGCAAGTTGCTGAAGAACAGAAGCTGTTTGCAACACACAAAGTTGCAGTGGGGTTGAAATGGTTTGATGGATACCAGGAATCTATTAATACCTTATCGGCGCAGCAAATCAACGCTAACAGCCAAACCCTCAACGATACCCTCAGCGCGGTATCAGGGGGCGCAGACCAGGTTGTTGTGCTGGTGAACGACAACTCCACAGGTAATGATAAGGTGATTGCCCGAAAGGGTATCAATACGATTGCCGATTTGAAGGGCAAAAAAGTGGCAGCAGAAGAAGGCGCAGTCGATCACTTTCTGCTGCTGTTAGGACTGAAGAAAGCTGGCTTAACCACGAAGGATATTCAGTTTGTCCCCATAGAGACGGGTCAAGCAGCGTCAGCATTCGTTGCTGGAAAGGTGGATGCAGCAGCGGTGTTTGCTCCATTTACCACTCAGGCATTAAAGCGCCCCGATAGTAAAGAACTCTTTAGCTCCAAGGACTTTCCGGGGGCAATTCCCGACCATCTAGTAGTCTCCCGCAAGTTTATAAATGAGCATCCAGACCAGGTGCAGGCATTAGTCGATTCTTGGTTTGACACCCTGGAATACATCAAGGCACATCCAGAGCAAGCAACTGCAATCATGGCTAGGCGGGCGAACGTCAGCGTTGACGAATACAAAGATTACGCAAAGGGCACCAAGATCTTCACGATTGAGGAAAACCTTAAAGCTTTTCAACTTGGTCATGATATGAGCTCCCTGGTGTTTGCAGCTAAAGAAATGACCAAGTTTTTAGAAGAAGTAGGTCTGGCGAAGCAGAAGCCAGACATCAGCAAGCTATTTGACGATCGCTTCGTCAAGGCGTATGCCGAGAAAACCAATAAATTCTAAAACAGCGATCGGGAGGTATCTTGCAATGAAAAGAGTCAGAAGGAGCCAGTTGCATCAAACTGGCATTCAGGAGTTAGGACCATGAGTCAAAGTACTGAAGTAGTTCGGTCTTCTACCCAACCTCAAACAACGTTACGCTCCACCGTTTTCTGGCGCATCGCCGAAGATATCCCCAAACCTCTCAACACGGCATTAGTTGCCACTTCCATCGCATTGCCGCTGCTATTGTGGTGGTTGGTGACTACGTTTGGGCATGTGGACCCCAAATTTCTCCCCTCACCTGGCAAAGTGCTTGAGTCGTTTGGACGGTTGTGGAGCACTCGTGAACTCCTGAAAGACACGGTAGCAAGTCTGTGGCGGGTTGGCGTTGGGTTTTTGCTAGCGCTGCTCTTTTCCATTCCAATTGGTGTACTGATGGGCAGTTTTGCCAGCATCCGGGCATTGCTCGAACCGCTCTTCGGGTTAATGCGCTATATGCCCGCGCCTGCTTTCATTCCCCTGCTAATTCTGTATTTGGGCATTGGGGAGGGACCCAAAATTACTCTCATCTTCATCGGGGTCTTTTTCTTCAACTCCCTGATGATCATGGATACCGTGAAGTTTGTTTCCAAAGACTTAATTGAAGCAACCTATACCTTAGGGGGAAATCGCTTACAAACCCTGCTTCAAGTGATTTTTCCATATGTTTTGCCTGGAATCCTTGATTCCTGTCGGATCAACCTGGCGGCAGCATGGCAGTTGGTGATTGTCTCAGAACTGATTGCGGCGACGGAAGGCTTAGGTCGTCGTATTAGCGTAGCCGGTCGATTCCTCAAAACCGATGAAATTTTTGTGGGACTGATCGTCATTGGGATCATTGGACTGGCATTCGATCTGCTGTTCCAGTACATCCTGCGTGTTTCCTGTAAGTGGGCAAGCCAGACCCGATAATCTCTATCGAACCGCAAATAAAAGAGAGGTTAAACCTATGTATCTACAAATCATTAGCCTAAACAAGAACTTCAAGACGAAAGAGAAAACGTTAGTTGTCCTTAAGGACATTAACATGGCAATTGAGCAAGGCGAATTTATTTGTGCTGTGGGAGCATCGGGATCTGGCAAGTCCACACTGCTACGGCAAATTGCCGGACTGGATGCCCCCACAACTGGGGAAGTTAAGATTGACGGAGTGCGCGTCTGTGGACCTGGACCGGATCGGGGCATGGTGTTTCAGCACTACACGCTCTATCCCTGGCTAAACGTGCAGGAAAATACTGAGTTTGGACTCAAGCTTCAAGGAGTGCCGAAGAAGAAACGGCGCGAGCAAGCTAGCTATTATCTGAATGTGGTCGGCTTGTCTAGCTTTGCTAGGTCATTACCTAAGGAGCTATCTGGCGGAATGAAGCAACGGGTGGCGATCGCCCGGGCTCTCGCTTCGGAACCTAAAGTTTTATTGATGGACGAACCCTTCGGCGCATTAGACATCCACACCAAAGAATCCATGCACGGGTTTATGCTCGAACTCTGGGCGCGGACAAATGTCACGATCTTTATGATTACCCATGATGTGGAGGAAGCTGTATTTCTTTCTAATCGGATCTACGCTCTGAGTGCTCGTCCCGGCACGGTGCAGAGGGAAATCTCGATCAATTTGCCTGAACGCACCCACAACGTTAAGCGCAACCCTGTATTCCATGATTATCGCGATGAACTGATGGAGCTGCTGCGGGGGCATGGACAGGATGCTGTAGCAGTCGCTTGACATCCCCCCAAGAAAGCCCTAAGAGGGCGAGGATGGGGGATGTCCATTGATTGCTCTTTCAGCGCTCGGTACTGCCCGTCTGTTCCTTGTAGCTTGGCCTCAAATACAATCATTTATGTCAATTTATTTGAGATAATCATATTATGTTTTCGCCTTGGTTGCATAGGCAATTGGATATTATGTGGACATCGAGTCCACATAATATCCCGCTTCTCATCCTCTAGAAAGCGTATAGCGAGGAAGGGGTATTCCCAGCGGCAGGATAAACTACGCATTGACAGGAAGGGTAAAGAAAAAGTGGGTTATTATGAATTCTTCTTTGGGCATAACCCTGCCTTAAGATGTACTTCTATATACATGAATCTGCCTTAAAATGTAATTTCATCTACATCCCCAGCAAAATAAAGTATGTAAACTCTTGTAAAATTGTTGGTGTAACAAACTCAAACGTCAAGGAAACTGGATAAATGGCTTTATCAGTTGGGACAGATGCGCCTAAATTTAGCGCCAAAGACACCAATGGCAACACTGTTTCACTATCTGACTTTGCCGGTAAAACAGTAGTTCTGTATTTTTACCCCAAAGACGACACTCCAGGTTGCACCAAACAAGCCTGTAGCTTCCGCGATGCAAATACTGAATACCAGGGCAAAAATGTAGTTGTGCTGGGAGTAAGTGCGGATGATGAAGCATCTCACCAGCAATTTACGCAGAAGTATAATTTGAATTTTCCGCTACTTGCAGATACCGACCGTACCCTGATCAAAGCTTTCGACGTTGACGGGGGCGGCAAGGCTATGCGCGTCACTTATGTAATTGACGGTAACGGCAAAATCACCCACGTCGACAGCAGTGTTAACACGTCTAGCCACGCCAGTGATGTCTTGACGGCATTGGGAATTTAACCGCTTAGATAAATCTAGTAGAGACGTTACATCCAACGTCTCTACAAAAATTTGAATCACTGGCTCAATTAATAACCCTTCTTGGGCGTAATAACAGTGATTGAATTCTCTTGAGTGCCTTGCTTTTGGCCCTGAAGCTGTTGTTGTTGCCTTGCCCGGAACTGAGCAGCTGCCGTATCTAGATTTTCGCTCTGTTCAGCAGAATAGTCCCCGACGCTACGGCCATTGCCCTGACTAGCGCGTCGAATGAAGTCAACCATGCTTAAAGAATCCCCCTGACCTCTATTCGAGAACGGATTGCTATTCCGTTGAGAATTCAAATCGTTCAAGTCATAGAGAGGGTCAACTTTATTAGATTGATTGTAAGGTTCAGCCCAACTGGGTTGAGCCGTTAGTAAGGAAAGCAAACCAATTCCTGCTACAGTGCCAAGAACAAGTCGGGTAAGCGGTAATTGTGACACTTTCATAGAGTTTTGCCACTAAAGATCTAAACTAACTAATGCTTATATCTTAAGCAAGAGTTCGACGCAGTAGGGGTTGAATACTCAGCAGAGCTACTAAGGCGAAACCGAGTAACAGTAGCAGTGCCTCACTAAAGGTAACAGCACCCCATGGAGCTTGCATCACCACACTGCTTAACGCCCAGTCACTGTGGAGATAAAGATAGCGAATCGGTTCGATCGCATAGCTAAGGGGATTGAGCGTGGCAACAACCTGCAACCACCTGGGCATGAATGATAAGGGTGCCAAAGCAGTGCTGGCAAACAGCAGGGGCAGGTTAGTCACAAAAATTACCGCAATCAGTTCGATGTGACCAGGCAATGCAAAAGCCAACCCCAAGCTCAGAGAAGTTACACCCAAAGCTAGCAAGAAGACAATCAGCGCGATCGCACCCAAACCAGCTACATTTGGTAACCCAGCCCCCAAAAACGCAGCAACTGTGACAATCACTGCCGCTTGCAGCAAACTCTGACTGACGATAAAAATCGCTGAGGCTAAAACAATCGAGAACCGCGAAGCCAAGGGAGCTACCAGCAAGCGGTTTAGAAAGCCAAATTCCCGGTCAAACATCACCGGCAATCCAGCATTAAGCGCTCCAGCAAAGGCGGTAAAGACAATCACCCCAGCACTAAGAAACTGCCCATAGCTCTGACTAGTGCCAAACAAGCCCTGCGGCGCATTTTGAAACAGTGCCCCAAACAAAATTAACCACATGACAGGCTGAATAATTCCAGCAATCAAAGTAGAGGGACGCCGCTGCAGCTGAATAAACAGACGACGAGTCAAAGCCAGAGTTTCTTGCACCAATTCACTCAAAAAACTCGGAGCAGCACCAGCATTCACTTGACCAGCTATCCCAGCCTGCCCAATCACATCAGGTTTAGAAGGCGTAACAGTACCACTCATCTTTCTTCCTCTCTGCGCTCTTAAGCGCCTCTGCGGTTCAAAATCCAAACTGTCTTGAAAAGTTTGGTAGGGGGGAAACCCCCCTAGCAACTTTTCGCTAACGCATATTCTGCTTACGTTCAGCCTTCAGATCGCGACTCCCAACTGCCGCAAGTTCAGCATCAAGTAGCGTCCGCCCCGTAGCAGCGAGGTAAACATCATCCAGACTAGGTCGAGACTGGGCGATGCCAAAAGTAGGCAACCCAGCTGAATTGAGCGACTGCTGAATGGCGATTAGGGCATCATTCTGAGGCGTCACTACCAAATTAAGCGAGTTACCCTGAGCGCTGTTAATGATAACTTCTTGAACAAAGGGCAAGGATTGAAGCAGATCTTTTGCTTTTGCTGCTTCTTCCGAAGGGGAAAATTCTCGGATACGCAAAGTTACGCGATCGCCCCCTACTTTGTCCTTTAACTCCGAGGGTGTCCCTGTCGCAATTACCAACCCACGGTCAATAATCGCCACTCGATCAGCTAGCGCGTCAATCTCCTCTAGATAGTGGCTAGTAATCAGTACAGTTGTACCCGCTGCCCTTAACTGGCGTAGGAAGTCCCACACTACAAATCTGCTTTCAATGTCAAGCCCCACAGTTGGCTCATCCAAAACCAGAACATCCGGTGCATGCAGCAACCCAGCTGCCAAATCGAGGCGTTTGCGTATACCTCCGGAATAGGTGCCAGTACGTTTATCAGCCCATTCTTCCAAGCCCAGTAGGCCTAATACATCGTTAATCCGCTCTTTTGACGCCGCCTTGGGTAAGTGATAAAGTGCCGATTGTAGCTGCAAAAGCTCTCTTCCAGTCAGCACTTTATCTAGGGCGACTTCCTGAGCCACATAACCCAGCTTTTGTCTCGCTGCCTTGGGGTGTTCTACAACCGAGATGCCAGAAACTTCAATTCTTCCCGCATCCGGTGTAGTTAAGGTACATAACACTCTTAGGGAAGTTGTTTTACCAGCTCCGTTAGGACCTAGCAAACCAAAGATTTCCCCTGGTTCTACCTGAAAGGAAACGTCTTTCACGGCTTCAACCGAGCCGTAGCGCTTCTGAAGGTTTTGAATTAAAACGGCGGGAGCCATGGAGATTTCTCCCTCACTATACAAATCTCAACAGAGTCTGGATCTATTGTAACGAACCGCCAAGGCGCGGAGGACGCAGAGGAAGAAAGGAAGAGGTTTCTATTGCTGGGTGATTGGGATGGCACTGATGAGCGTATGCAGGTTTTCGGCAATAAGGCTGACCAGGTGATGTGTGATTGGGAGGCTGTCAATTACCATGCCGGTGCACAGCAACATCATGTAAAGGATTGAGTAGAAGAAAAGTGATCGCGCTGGTTTTCGCTCAGATGGGTTTTGTAACAGTGTCCAAGCTTTCTTGATGAAGAGGCTTCCCAGTATCAGGGCGACACCGCCATACACAATACCCGTGGCATTGAGGGGATATATCAGGCTTAGTGTCACCGGGACCAAAATCAGCGTGTACAGCCAAATTTGACGAGCGGTGGCAACATCGCCAACTACAACCGGTAGCATCGGTACACCGACTTTGGCATAGTCATCACGGATCATTAATGCCAACGCCCAGAAATGGGGAGGCGTCCACAGAAACACGATGGCAAATATTACCCAGGCTGTCCAGCTTAAAGTACCAGTCTGAGCTGCCCAGCCCACCAGTGCCGGAATTGCCCCAGCTGCACCACCGATAACGATGTTTTGGGTGGTGTGGCGTTTTAGTAAGTGGGTGTAGATGCCCATGTAAAAGACAACGCCGGACATTGCTAACAGGGCACTAAGTAAATTGACAAAAACAGTGAGCAGGGTAAAAGAGAGACAAGCTAGAGCGATCGCAAAGATTAAAGCATCACGTGGCTGCACTCTACCTGAAGGCAAAGGTCGATGGCGCGTGCGCTCCATTGCATAGTCTATATCTCGGTCGTAGATACAGTTGAGCGTCTGAGCGGCACCAGCGGCAAAAGTACCACCAGCTAGGGTTACCAGCAGGGTTTTTGGGTCTACTTGGCCCTTGGCGGCGATCCACATACTGCCAGCAGTGGTAATCAGTAACAGTGGAATAATCCTGGGCTTTGTCAGCTGGTAGTAGCTTTGAATAACTTGTTGAAGATTTTGATGGTGGCGCGAGACGCTAGTCCCAGTCCCAATCATGTTTGCACCAATTCCTTTTTTGAAAACAACTTAATGTCGTTGCCTTGGGCTTGATCGCGCAACGCCAAAACGGTAAAAGTAACCAGCGCTCCCAGCAAAGCCGCTCCCACGGCTTGGTGAGCCACTGTCAGCGGCTCTACTTGCAAATGTAAGCGGAAGGTGGCGACGCCCAGCAAGATTTGCAATACTAGTAAAGCGCCGGCAAGGTTAGCCAACTGCCGCAGGGCTGGATGTAGTGCCGGTGTACGCCAGGAGAGCAAGACAACGGCAAGAGTTGCTAGTGTTGGTGGAGCCACGCCAGCGATATGGCTATACATTACAGCACACAGCTCTCGACCCGCCAAGCACTGGTGGAGTGCCCACCGAGATGCTACTAAGGCACCTAATAGACTTTGCAGGTAGACCAAAACCGCAGCACTTAGAGACACAATTGGCAATGTTTTCCCGGCAGTCCCAGTTCCTTGATACGGCGTTAGTGCCGTGCCAATGACCAGCAGTGTGGTGAAAAACAATAGCGCCGTTCCCAAATGAGCGGTCACGATGTCAAACCGGAGAAGTTCTGTAACCGTGAGTCCTCCTAAGACGCCTTGGAAGACGATGAGACCGAGTGCGAACGTGGATGCCCAAGGCAGCCATCCGGGTAGGGATTGGCGATGCCACCACGATAAGCCCGCAAGCGCGATCGCACTTATGCCAATCAAGGCAGCATCTAAGCGATGAAACCACTCTAGGAAGACCTGGAGATTCATTTGCTTGGTTGGCACAAGTTCGCCATAGCACAAGGGCCAGTCTGGGCAGGCAAGACCTGCATTCATCACGCGGGTAGCACTGCCTATTGCCATCAAGATTAGAGTGGCAATCACAATCTTCCAAACCAGGCGACGGATTTGCTGCTTAGCCTGGGGCGGCTCAGCCGGATTCGTTTGTTGATGCAGGGCGGATTCGGTCATGAAAGATACCTTCTGCCAATCGAATAGCCATCAAATGTTATTTTTTTGTGAGTAACGGCTTTTTCTCACCCTAGCGCACGGCACTTGGGTAGATAGCTAGACTCTAGGTAAGACGATGCAGGGCTTTGGCTTTTTATCTCTCGAAGCTTTAGGGATTTTTAAGGACGTTGGAAGTTAATTTACTCAGACTGAACCCTCATTCTGGTTAAACTTTACGTTTCTTTACATATATCATAAGGTAGAGATCAGAAATGCCTTGCCTATATAGGCAATAGCGATCCCCAAAAAATAAGTAAAAATCAGCGTCTTCTGACTCACCATGCTTCGTAGCTGCACTACCGTGGTAAGTAAGCAGATTAGTAATCAAGTAGCTAACCGTGCAAATCCCAAGTTCTATTTGGTCCTTACTCATCGGCATCGTGCTGACCCTGGTCAGCCTCTGGTACGGGCAAAATCATGGCCTGTTGCCGGCAGCAGCCACTGACGAAGCAGTTTTGGTAGACGGTCTGTTCAACACGATGATGACCGTCTCCACCGGTTTGTTTCTGCTAGTCGAGGGCTTGCTGATTGTCGCTGCCTTTAGATTCAGGCAGCGTCCAGGCGACAACACAGACGCAGCACCAGTTTTTGGCAACGTGCCGCTAGAAATTCTCTGGACGGCGCTACCAGCAATTGTTGTCCTCGGGATTTCTATTTACAGTTTCGAGGTTTACAACTCCATAGGTGGCTTCAGTCCCCATGACATGCATGACGCTCCTATAAGCCAGGCGACTGTGAGAATGCCTGGGGCAGCGATCGCGGCAACCCTAAGCGACTCACCTGTGAACGAATCTCCGTCTGCCAACCTCAATCAGCAGAAATCTGATGAAGCTAGGCTTGATCCAGCCACTGCATCAGTCCGCAATGATGACCAAATCCCCCAAAAGCGGAACTCTCCGGGCACAGGGATAGTTTCTCCTACCATTGGACCGAGTCCTGATCGAGAAGGCAAACCGCCAGATCTTGTAGTTAACACAACGGGTATGCAGTACGCCTGGATTTTTACTTACCCAGACACTGGCGTCGTCTCCAGCGAACTACACGTTCCTGTAGGACGTGAGGTTCTAGTGAACCTCTCAGCCAACGATGTGATCCACGCTTTCTGGGTGCCGGAATTTCGACTCAAGCAGGATGCAATTCCTGGGCAGCAGAGTGAAATCAGGTTTACTCCCAGACTTGCGGGTGAGTACCCCATGATCTGTGCGGAACTCTGTGGTCCATACCATGGAGCAATGAAGACGAAAGTCGTTGTTGAGACAATGGAAGCATTTGGCAGCTGGATGAAGGAGCAGCAATCATACGCCAGCAAAGAAGCGCTTAATCAGGCTGTTGCCGTCAAACCGGCTGATTTGTCGCCAGAGGAATTCCTAGCTCCTTACACAAAAGATATGGGAATTCAGTCCGAGATGCTAGAGCAAATCCACGCTTCCCATCACTACCCTGTTTTGCCATGACGACAGAAGTACAGCTGCAAGAAAGAGCCAATCTACCTGCCCTCAACGAGGAACCGGCGAACAGGAATTGGCGAGACTACTTTACCTTTAACACTGACCATAAGGTAATTGGAATTCAATATCTAGTCACCACGTTTGTTTTCTATTGTATTGGCGGCGTGTTGGCAGACTTAGTTCGCACAGAACTGAGAACGCCAGAGAGCGATTTTGTTAGCCCTGAGCTGTACAATCAACTGTTTACGCTCCACGCCACGATCATGATCTTCCTGTGGATTGTACCTGCCGGAGCCGGGTTTGCTAACTTCCTGATTCCCTTAATGATTGGGGCGAACGATATGGCATTCCCGCGCCTGAATGCCGTCGCCTTCTGGATGATCCCGCCAGCTGGCCTGTTGCTAATCAGCAGTTTACTGATTGGTGATGCACCAGAGGCAGGTTGGACATCTTACCCCCCCCTGAGCCTAATGACTGGACAAGTGGGTGAGGGGATCTGGATTATGAGTGTCCTCCTGCTTGGTACATCTTCGATTCTGGGTGCACTGAATTTTCTCGTCACCCTGCTAAAGATGCGAGTTCCAGGCATGGGGGTGCATCAGATGCCCTTGTTCTGCTGGGCGATGTTTTCGACCTCCGCGATTACTCTATTAGCGACGCCGGTGCTGGCAAGCGCTCTGATTCTGCTTTCTTTTGATCTATTCGCGGGAACCACATTTTTCAACCCAACCGGTGGTGGAGACCCAATTGTGTATCAGCATATGTTCTGGTTCTACTCCCACCCAGCGGTTTACATCATGATCTTGCCTTTTTTTGGGGTGATTTCAGAAGTAATACCGGTGCATGCCCGCAAGCCGATCTTTGGTTATAAAGCGATCGCATACTCTAGTCTGGCAATCAGCTTTTTGGGCCTAATTGTCTGGGCGCACCACATGTTCACCAGTGGCATCCCTGGTTGGTTGCGGATGTTCTTCATGATCACTACCATGGTCATCGCCGTGCCAACTGGGATCAAAATTTTTAGCTGGATCGGAACGCTTTGGGGAGGCAAACTCCGGCTTAATAGTGCCATGCTTTTTGCCATTGGTTTTGTCGGGACGTTTGTCATCGGCGGCATTAGTGGCGTGATGCTGGCGGCGGTGCCGTTCGATATTCACGTTCACGATACCTATTTTGTGGTGGCTCACATCCACTACGTTCTGTTTGGCGGTAGTATTTTAGGCATTTATGCTGGGTTCTACCACTGGTTCCCGAAAATGACCGGGCGGATGCTGAACGAATTCTGGGGGCGGGTGCACTTTGCCTTGACCATTGTTGGTCTGAATCTGACCTTCTTGCCCATGCATAAACTAGGGATGATGGGCATGAACCGACGAATTGCGATGTACGACCCCAAATTCACCTTTTTGAATGAAATCTGCACGATTGGGGCTTATCTACTCGCGGTTTCTACCTTCCCATTTATTTTCAATGCCATTTGGAGTTGGAGGTACGGTCCCAAAGCCGGTGACAATCCTTGGGAAGCACTGACCCTAGAGTGGATGACCACCTCACCGCCAGCAATTGAGAATTTTGCTAAACCGCCAGTATTGGCAACCGGTCCTTATGACTATGGCATGGGCAAACGTAGAGCTGGGGTAGATGTGCCCTTATCTGACGAAAGAGATCCGGTCCTAGCTGCCGGTCCTACGTCGGTTTTACGGGCTGACCCCGACCCAACTGTTGCTGCTAATTCAGAAGATCGCAAATAAAGTTTTTCAGGCGTTGAAGATTCATGCAAAGTCCAACCCTTGACCCAACTAAGACTACCCTAAATTATCACCACACTACCGAGGGAGAAGCTGATCACGAAGAGCATCCAGACTTGCGTCGTTTTGGGCTGATTATGTTCCTAGTGGCTGAGGGCATGATTTTTCTAGGGCTTTTTGGTTCCTATCTGGCCTTTCGAGCAATTTTACCGACTTGGCCTCCAGCAGGGACACCAGAGTTAGAGCTATTGCTGCCCGGAGTCAATACTGTAATTCTGATTTCTAGCAGTTTTGTCATGCACAACGCCGATACAGCCATCAAAAAGAACGATGTGGTGGGGATGCAAACCTGGTTGGCGTTTACTGCCGCAATGGGCGGAATTTTCTTAGTGGGGCAGCTGTATGAATACAGCCATCTAGAATTCAGCCTCACCACTAATCTATTCGCTAGCGCGTTTTACGTCCTGACCGGCTTCCATGGGCTGCACGTTTTTATTGGGGTTTCGGCGATTATTGCTGTATTATGGCGATCGCGCGTCTCAGGCCACTACAATAGCGAAAAACACTTTGGTGTAGAAGCCGCAGAAATCTACTGGCACTTCGTTGATGTTGTGTGGATTGTCCTGTTTGGGCTATTGTATCTCCTTTAACCAATTCGCGGAGCCACCCCACCGTCTTACACTGTGGAGGACGCCAATAATGCGGGAGGCAGAGCCCAACGGGCAATCGCGGTCGCCTACGGAGGGAAACCCTCCTGCAGCGCCGTCTCACCACACCGCATTTTGGCTCATGGATAGCGGTAAACTTTGGGGATTCGATGTCCCCAAAGTTTACAATTAAGTTTGTCGCGCCCTCTACGCAGTAGGGTGGGGTAGTTCATTAAGTCATTTGAATATTGGGGCAGATCGTTTGGGCAAGTTGATCGGATGGGGGTTGATCTTTCCAAGTAGAGAGGAGCCTTTGTAACTGTGCTTGTAAATTTTCTAGAGCTTCAATCTGAGTAGTGATGGTTTGGATCTTTGCCTGTAGCTGCTGCTTGACTTCAGGGCATGGTAACTCACCCTGATCGTGAATCGCTAAGAGCGCTTGAATTTCTTGGAGACGCAGCCCCAGCGATTGGGCGCGTTTAATGAATTCCAGTCGCTTGAGTGCCTGCATCTGGAACATCCGGTACCCAGTATCTGATCGCTCCACCGTTGGCGCTAGTAGCCCCAGATCTTCGTAATAGCGGATGGTTTTTACAGGTATGCCGCTACGCACTGCCACTTCACCAATCTTGAGCCGTTTGTCTAAAACTATTGTGTCCATCATCGTTGGGTCTAAACTTCCCCCCTGAGAGGACGAGCATACTTATTCAGGTGGGTTTTGCTTGGAAGCCTTCAGGATCGGTAACGCTGGGCGTGAGGATTGGGCCGGCAGGTAATGTTGTGTAACTGGCGGAGCATGATAGGAGCGGCGCTGGCGCATCAGCCACCACCGTAACGCGATCGTTAGGCCTACAGTTCCCAATCCAATAGTGAACAAAGACCAGCGATCATCAAGCCCACCAATTACTGCATCAACAAAACCTGCTGTAATTAAAAAGCTGGGTAGCGGTTCTCTCCGGTAGGCTGACTTCAAAAATCGAGGCAATGCAGCATTCATCACAATTGTAATGTTTCCGATTCAGCTGTTATCTCAGGTTATTTCTAATCTTAAGACCTAAATCCTAAGACCTAGTGTTCAAAGGCGTATCTAAATGTCTAAGCTATAGTCTCAGCTACATTACAGGGCGCAGTGAACGGGAAGCGCTCCTTCCTGCCTCACCTTAGGCCAAGCCAAGCGATTACACCTTGACCGGTGACGTATTCAATTATCATCATCAAGATAAAGCCAATCATTGCAGCTCGACCATTTAGACGCTCCGCATATTCATTAAAGCCAAATTTTGGCTCTTCTAGTTTGGGCGTAGTGGCGGGTTGTGGTTGTGTCATCATTTGGTTACATTTTTTTCCTGTCCCTTATCTATTGTGACAAAGAAGGAGTCTTCCTGAATTCTGTCCCATAGTCTTAAGCTAGAGACAAGAGTCAAAGAGAAGTGGCAAATGGAAATTGGCGTTCCCAAGGAAACAAAGGATCAGGAGTTTCGCGTTGGGCTAAGTCCGAGTAGTGTTCGGGTGCTGCGAGAAAACGAGCATGTCATCTTTGTAGAAACAGGTGCAGGTGTTGGCGCTGGGTTCACAGATGCTGAATACCAGCAAGCTGGAGCGCAAATTATTCTCCAACCCGGAGACGCCTGGAATCGCGATCTGGTTGTTAAAGTCAAAGAGCCGCTGCTGTCAGAGTACCAGTTTCTCCAAAAAGGGCAGCTGTTGTTTACCTACCTGCATCTGGCAGCTGATCGAGCTTTGACCGAGCATTTGATTGATTGTGGCGTAACTGCGATCGCCTACGAAACTGTAGAACTAACCGGCAGCAACAAACTACCCCTGCTGACACCGATGAGTATTATCGCTGGACGTTTGGCGGTGCAGTTTGGTGCCCGGTTTCTGGAGCGTCAGCAGGGGGGTCGGGGCGTCCTCTTAGGCGGAGTCCCTGGGGTCAGACCTGGGAAAGTCGTAATTTTAGGCGGCGGCGTCGTTGGCACAGAAGCTGCCCGGATTGCCGTGGGGCTGGGAGCTGCTGTACAAATTTTGGATCTCAGTGTGGAGCGGTTAGCCTATCTAGAAACTTTGTTTGGTTCCAGAGTTGAACTGCTCTACAGTAACTCTGCCCAAATAGAAGCCGTTGTTCCAGCAGCAGACCTACTAATTGGCGCTGTCTTAGTCCTGGGTCGGAGGGCACCTGTCCTCGTTCCACGGCAGCTAGTTAAACAGATGCGTCCTGGCTCGGTGATTGTCGATGTCGCAGTTGATCAGGGCGGTTGTGTGGAAACCTTACATTCCACTTCTCACACCCATCCCACATACATTGAAGAGGGCGTCGTACATTATGGGGTTCCCAATATGCCAGGAGCTGTGCCTTGGACAGCAACGCAGGCACTAAACAACAGCACCCTCCCTTACGTGCTGACTTTGGCGAATCTTGGAATGAAGGCACTGGAAGTTGATTCTGCCTTAGCCAAAGGCGTGAATGTTCAAAACCATCGCTTGGTTCATCCCGCTGTGCAGGAAGTATTTCCCGACCTAGTTAATTAGGAAACAGCGCATCACCCGTGGTGGGGTCAAAGACAAACAGCTGTTCGAGGTTTAATTGCAAAGATAGGCGGTCGCCCGGACTAGGGCGCACATTGGGAGTCACCTGAATATTTAACTGGACGCCCGATCCTAGTAAGTCAGCGCGAATCAGAGTTTCTCGTCCTAGTGGCTCCACCACCTTCACCTCAGCAACTAGCACGACCTCTTCTCTGCGCTCTCTGTGTCTTGGCGGTTCAAATATCTCAACATGCTCCGGACGAATCCCCAAATCAAAGCTCTGCCCCTGGGTAGGCTGCAATTTTTCCTGAACAGCTGGTGGACAAAGCAGCAATTGACCGCCCAATACAAAGCCGGTACCGTCGTAGGCGGCAGGCAGGATATTCATCGGTGGATTGCCTAAGAAAGTCGCAACCATTCGGTTAGCCGGTCGAGCATAAATAGTCTGAGGATCGCCGATTTGTTGAATCCGACCTTGATTCAGCACCACAATCTGGTCAGCTAACGTCATCGCCTCTACTTGATCGTGGGTGACATAGACAGTAGTAATACCCCACTGATGGTGCAACTGTTTTAGTTCTGCCCGTGTATCGTCTCTTAACTGGGCATCTAGGTTAGATAGAGGTTCATCGAGTAAAAAAACTTTGGGTTGACGTGCGATCGCTCTGCCCAATGCCACCCGCTGTTGCTGTCCACCCGACAGCTGCTTGGGTTTGCGGTCGAGGAGGTGGTCAAGTGAGAGCGATCGCGCCACTGTCTCCACCCGTTCTCGAATCGTTTTAGGATCTACCTTGCGCATCTGCAACCCGAAGGCAATGTTCTGGGCTACTGTCATGTGAGGGTAGAGGGCGTAATTCTGGAAGACCATTGCCACATCCCGCTGCCGCGCCGGAACTTGGTTGACCAGCATATCGTCAATGTAGAGCTTCCCATCTGTGGCGGTTTCCAAACCCGCGATCGTCCGCAGAACTGTAGACTTACCGCACCCAGATGGCCCAACCAAAACCCAAAATTGTCCATCAGGAACTTCAAAAGTAATGTCTTCAATTGCGGTGACGTTGTTAAATCTACGCTTTATGCCTTCTAGGCGGACGTTTGCCATTTTTGGTTGAGTGTGAGGTTTAGAGGACACCAGCCACAAGGTTAATGCTAAGCGCCAAAATCACTGTATTGAAAAAGAAGGATAATACTCCATGCACTAAAGATAAGCGTCTGATAAAACGTGATGTTACCTGAACATCTGAAACCTGGCAGGTCATGCCAATCACAAAAGAAAAATATAAGAAGTCCCAATAATCTGGCTGTTTTTCGTTGGGGAAATCTAAGCCCTCAACGTCGTCGACAATTGGAGTTGTGCTGTCATCACGGTAGTAGTCGTGTGCGTAGTGCAGAGCAAACAGGGTATGGATGATCAACCAGGAACCAATAATCGTCAGAGCTGAAAGTGCCAAGTGTAGCGTTACTAGACCCACTGGGCTTCCTTTTGGGGTACTCTTGATCATGAGACCAATTGCTAAAAGGCTGGCACAGGCCGCAGCTACAACAAAGGTCAAGATGACCCAGCGGCTGGCGCTTTGGAACCGGGCTCTACGGCGCATCTTTTGGGGCGTAGCACTGAACATCATCGACCAAAGCAATGCTAACAAACACACAGCGCCTGAGTCCCAGGCAACAATAACGCGAGTTGGCAAGGGCAGCCTAGACGGGAGTAGTACTAAAACCAACCCAGAAACTACAACGGAAATGAGCAGTCGTAGTTTGGCCTCTAGATTTTTTAACAACTTAGGTAAAAGAAATGTTCTACAGGTTTATTTGTATAAGGTACCTAAGTGGCAGTATATCTCACACCTGCCCTGAGTCCTAGGGTATGATACCGATCCTGGTAAAAGCCGATAAGGATGGTACGCTTCAGGCACAGATTATTGGTAAGGGCTACCGCGTGAAGCGCACTGACCTAGAAGACTACGTTGACAGTCTGTGAGTGCGGTCATTTTGCATAAGTCATCGTCTAGGCTAGCGTCTTGTCTTACAGACTGGACAACGCTGTCTTACACAAGACAAATCCCCACCAAGCCTTGCATAAGCTTGACTTCACGTAGACCCTGATTGACCAATAGTCAGACCATTATAAATGTCAGCAGCACTTTGAGCGCTAACTATAAGCAGATTTTGACTAGAATCAAGCACGCCGTTCGCCCCCCAATTGAATGCTGGAGTACGTCACTATTCTTGTATTCAGTCTGACATGATGACAGCACAGCTGGCGCATCTTGGGTGCTAATTTACCGGGGAAAATCGCTCTGGTTGTGGGTTTCAACGCTGTGACGTTGCCGTCAGCAACCCGGTCGCGGCTCTCTGTCGGGAAAACCGGCTCTAGTTTTTTGTCGGCTGTTGGTGCTTCAGCGGTGGAGCGCGGCTCCTCAACATAGTTACAGCAGATTTCAAGTAAGCAGAGTACACGGGTTGTGCCAGGGTATCGGAGTTCACAGGTTGCCACTGTACTTCATCAAGCTGAAATCCGCTGTATCTTTGGCAAAAGTGATGACATCTAGGTCACTCGTTCCCTGTGGAGTTTGACTTTAAGACGCGGGTAAAGTTAGCAGTAGCATCCACTAGGCGGGCAAGACGGTCTATCAGTGCAACTGTCAGTGCAAGTATGAGAACGGTACACACAAAAGGCATAGGAATAGCGTGGTCATCATGTAGAAGTAGTGAGATGAGGTCAAGCAGCCTTGGCCAGGAAACTTCAAGGAGTTTTACGGGCAGGTTGACATTAGAGAAGTTAGCCATTGTTATTCGCTCCAGAATCTGGTTTTCAGTTAATCGCCCCCTGAAAGGGGTGGTGAGCTTTCTTGTCCGGCACAGCGCTCTATTAAAGCTTCTAGGGCAAGAGCTAGCTCTCCTGCTATTTAGCGTTCCCAGCGCATTTCATTTAGAGTTTTCCTGCTTGCCCTATGGCTGTAACTGCTCACAAAAAAAACCGCTCCTAGGCTAGGGGGTTTTCTTTGGCCAACTGCGGTTCTGATAAATAATTGGCTGGAAGCCTTGTGTATAGTTGGTTCTGTCCTCTGTCCTCATAGTCAAGAATTCCAACAATAGAAAAGCTCCAATACCACAGGTTGGGTCGCAAATCCGCAGTTACGGCAGGATTATTCCTTCAACGGAACGGAACGGAACGAAGTGTCAGTAGCCAGCCCCAGCCACGTCTGGCTGTGACTATCCTTACAGAGCGAATCTATCCCGCACGCTGCATGACCGTTGGTAGAGGCACAGTCGCAGGATAGACCGACTTGCATTCGTCCCGATTCATCGCTTTGTGAAACGACATCAAAACACTACAAAAATCCCTAAATTTTTCAATCAATGTAATTTTTGGTCTAACGATTCAAATTTATACGTATATTTTCTGTTCTCAACTTTCAACAGTTCCCATTTGTTTGACTTAACTTCAGATATATTTCAAATATTTCAGTAGAATTTCGGGCAGCAACTGTTGAAAAGTGGTAGCAAAATTGAGATGGTTGCAGAACTTGTAAACTTTCTGTTGCTTAAGAAGCTTATAGATAGTTACAACAGCGTTTTAAGGGTTAAGACCAGTGCGTGAAAAGACTCTGAGTTATCAACAAAGTAAATTTATTCAAAGGTTTCTGGCAACGCTGGCCGCTTCTTTGTTGCTTTTTACCTATTCTTCTGTTGTTTTGGCTGGAAACGATTCTGTTTCTCAATATTTTCAAACTCACCCTGAAGAAATTACTCTTGGTAAAGCCCTTGGTCTGACGCAAGAGGTTCAAAGTGGATCTCCTGCTACTGATGTTTTTGAGACTATAAAAGTTCAGGGTTTGGATTCTACGGGGAATCCGATTGGTGATGCTGTTAATGCTGTAATTAACTACCCTGGTGCTGCAATTAAAGCGCTTGTTGGGTTTACTGCTGCCGGTTTTGTTTTAATTGCTAGTCCAACTGCTAATGACGTTACTGCATTACAGCAGAAGGCTCAGCAAAATTATTGTGCTGCTAATTTAAGTAGCGCTAATTGTCAGGTCAATAATACTTCCTCCTATCAGTGGGTGGCAAAAGTTTATACTGGCGGTAATGATTATGGCTGTCCTATTGCTCTAGCTGTTATCTCTGTACCGGGCAACGGTTCCTTTGTCGAGACTCCTGTTACTCCTGTCCCTCAAATTTGTCCTGGCTCTGTTTATTTATCTTCCCCTGATTCTTCTTGGGTATACAACAGTAGATGAGTTGTCGCGGGGACTGAGCATGCGTATGCCCCGGGTCAGGCTTACCCGACTTCTCCTCTTTCGACGTGGCCTGACGCTGTGCAGCAGGCCGCTGCTGCCACGTTGACTAATTCTGATTATCAGGCTCAGTTTAGTAAGATTCTTGCCAACGGCCAGACAGGTTCATTGCCTGCTGGTGCTAAGTCCCTTAAAGTTACCACTCCTGGCGGCGCGATAGTTCTCGCACCGGGGGCAAAATCTATTCCTGATGCGTGTACTGATTGCGTTATTCCGTTATTTGATATTGGAACAGTTACTGACACTGGCAGCAGTAATCCGTCGCCATCGCCCAGCGATAGCCCGTCACCTAGTCCGTCTCCAACTATTCCTGGCGGCTACCCCAATCCGATACCAAGTCCGTCGCCTAGTGGTTTACCGAGTCCCTCACCCAGCCCATTGCCTAGTCCGTCATCAGACCCGTCCCCAAGTCCCTCGCCTAGCGATTCACCCAGCCCTTCGCCGAGTCCATCACCCAGCCCCTCGGCTCCAACGGCGTCTGGTAGCGACCCTAGTCCCTCACCCAGCCCGTCATCGAGTCCGTCTGGAGAGTCAGGAGGAGGTAGCCAGCCATCCGAGCCATATGTAAACAATAATCCAAGTGCAACCCCTGATGAGAACAGGATAGGCGAGTTTTTGGATGACAAAGCGCAATTCGGTCAACTTCCGGGAGTGGCAAGGGTGCAAGGGGCAGCTGAGACTCCTGGTGCTAGGAGTGGTGATTATCGCTTCATCGACTCGGACGGCAACCAAACATCTGCTGACCTTTATCAACCCCAAAGCGGCAATACCAGCAGCATTAGCCAGAACATTATAGCTAAGAGTGGCCAAGCCGAGACTGTGGTGGTTGAGCTTGGTGCTGGGCAGAGCGGTCAGATTGGAGCTGACGAAGCTCGAAGTATGGCTGAAGACGTTATTAACACCCCGGATCACGGCGTTAACCGAGTTATTGTCATTAAAGACAGTCAAATCATCGTTGATTTATCACGTTAGAAGAAATTCTCATGCCTAAGATCACATGTTTGTGTGGTGAAAACATCAACTTATCCCCGATTCCAAATCCGCAAGGGTTCAAGCTCATCTGGGAACCCATGATAGAAAAATTCGTTGATGAGCTGGTCGCCGCACACAGGCAAGCCGCATCTGCTCAGGAGTTTGAAAAACAAGCCTACAAACTTTTTCATCTAAGGAAGCCAGAGTTTCCTCAGGTTTATGAGTGCCCCAATTGTGGACGACTGGTTGTGTTTGCCCGCGCCTCTGACGCCAAGCCTGCGTTCTGGTTTCAGGGGGAGCGGGTAGATGGAGCAGCGGATTCGCTACGTTCCCTAGTCCAGGGAACTGGAGATGGCTAGGTGGTAATGTTTTCGGCAGCGACCATCGCATTGCTCCAGCGCGCGGGATGGCGCGATGACCGCCAGGTGGACACAAGTGAATACGAGAAGCGCTTGAAGTCGGAGGGTTACCCATTTCATGCGGTTGTACTGGATTTTCTGGAACGTTTTGGGGGTCTTTTGGTCGTACATCCTCACCACCGTGTTCCTCAAACCAACGACGAGTTCTACCTCAATCCGGCATGCTCACAGCCAGTGGCGTTCGACACCAATCGGCTCGCTCATCATCGGCTATTGTGTTCTCAACGTATGGTCTAAGCTGTTCAATGGCCTTAGCCACATCCTCTATGGTCAACTCACGCCCCGTTATTCCTCAACCATAATTGACGGTTCACTAGCTAGGTCAGGGTCAGTGCGCTAGTTGACATGGCTCAAAACAAGATCGCCGCCACAGCCAATCGCCTCTGCTCTGGGGTGACTTCGAGATAGCGCTGTAATGTGCCTAAATCGTTGTGACCAGATATCTCTTGAATCCCGCTGCGCGTGATTCCAGCGCTGGACATCATAGTTAGAGCAGTGCGTCTAAAGCTGTGGGTGCTTACCCCCGACAACAATACCCGATTGCAGGCATCGTGGAGAATCTTATCTGCCGCAAACTGAGTCAATGTTAACGTTCGCCCCCGCATCCCTGGGAACAACGGACCACCCTTAATTTGATACACCTCAAGCAGAATCGCTAGTCCTGGTTGGATGTCCACGACGCGAGTCTTGAGTTTACCCTTAGTGGTAGACGGCTACCAACTTAAAGCGGGACAAAAAGAGTGGAAATCAGTAGGAGTTTTCGGTATCAACCCTGGTTTTGCCGTCAGCAAATGCCTCGGCTTGAGAGGAAAAGACCTGAGCCAAGCAAACGGGAC
>JAABUQ010002248.1_pt1 | contig 38853 bp, 40 predicted proteins | sample 5560001 | NCBI WGS metagenome assembly JAABUQ01 (sample SAMN10711888, study PRJNA513371) | rock metagenome | isolation source: Antarctica rocks | place: Antarctica: Victoria Land, Finger Mt nord | collected 2015-12-18 | reverse complement strand
ACGTCGACACGTGGGGCCAGATCAAGCCGTCACCCGACCCCGACAGCGTCGCTGCAGCAGGGGGTGGGGCCAGATCAAGCCGTCACGGTGGGGCCAGATCAACCTGACACGGCCAAGGACTGGCAGCGCGACCTTGACATCAACCTGATGGCTGCAGTCCGGCTGGACCGGGCCCTCCTGCCGGCCCTCGCCGAGACCGGGCAGGGAGCGATCGTCCACGTTGGGTCCGGTGCGTCCCGCGTCGCCCGTCCGGCGTCGCTGCCCTACTCGGCGGCCAAGGCAGCGCTCGTCGCCTACAGCAACGGTCTGGCTCGCGAGGCCGGTCCCCGGGGAGTGCGGGTCAACCTCGTGTCGCCGGGCGTGATCCGCACTGAGGCCGTGGAGCACTTCGCCGTGACAGCTGGCCGAGACGTTGACGAGCTCGTCGGGGACATCGTGGACGCGATGGACATCCCCCTCGGCCGAGCCAGGACGACTGATGAGGCCGCCCAGCTGATCGTGTTCCTCGTCTCTCCTGCTGCCGCCTACATCTCCGGCACGCAAGTCACGATCGACGGTGGCGCCATGCCCACCGTCTGAGCACATCCCGCGTTCGCCGGAACCAGCCCAACCCCACTTTCGTCAACCCCGCGGGCCCGTTGATCGCAGCTCCGGTCCCCGCAGAGCGGCTCTTACCCGCTACGGCGTGCGCACCGACCACCCGGGCAGCCCACCGGCGCAACTGGCCCGGTATGGGTCGGCGGATGCTGTTGCCCCTCGTCCGGGGTCGGACGGGTGTCGACCACTCGTGCGGAGGTGGTCGACGGCGCCGTCCCTTCGTGGGTTTCACGGGCACGTCTTTTGGGTTCCTCTTGGGTCGGTGACAGCGTCAGCCGCGGGGTGGGCGCCGCTCGAGGAGACAGTCCTCGGGAAGGATCAGCTGCCCGTCGTCCCCGTCGTCGGTGCGGTACCCGACGCACCAGGCGTCGGGGTCGTCGATGTCGGGTTCGATCTCGTCGACGACCACCCAGGTGTCGGCCCCGTCCAGGTCGACCCTGACCAGGTCTCCGGGCTGTACCTCGCCGAGCGAGACCGGGACCGCGCCGTCACGGGGCAGCTCGTCGACGGGGTCGCCTACCGGGTCCTGGCCGAGGTCCCCAAGGCCGAGATCCTCCGAGATGGGGTGATCGTCTCGGCGGGCACTGAAGGGAATGACGGCCCCGCCGCCGTTCCAACGCCGACTCCCCCGGCGGGACGACCTCCGTGGCCTGGGCCGTGTCCCCGTCCAGCTTTTCCACTCGCCGGCCGGGCCAGGAGGTCCGCGTCCGCGCCGGCCGTCGATGGTGGGTCGGCGCCGGCCGCGACCGCTCCTGTGCTGGTGCTCCCGTCAGTCTCGCTGCCATCCGCGTCGGCGCATAGGTCCGTGACCGGGTCGGCATCGGTGTCCGGGTCGGCGGTGGCCGCGATGTCGGGGTCGAAGTGGCGCGGCGGTGCCGGGCGCGGTGGCCGAACGCGCTGGCGGCGACATTGCTCAGTCCAGGCAGCGCTGACCAGGGCGCTGGCACCGGGGGCACCGGCGGCGGGGGCACCGGTGGCAGAACACGGCGGCGGCCCAGCTCGACCGGGACGGCCCCCGGTGCGACCTCGTATGACACGGCTCAGCTCCCGTCGGAAGGGCTGCGACGGTGCACCAGGTCATCGTCGGGGACGACCCAGGTTCCGTCGACACCGTCGTCGGTGAGGTAGTCGATCGCGTAGGCGAGCTCGTCCTCGATGTCCGGGGCGACGTCGATGATCACCGCCCAGGTCTCGACCCCCTCCACGGGGACCTCCACGAGGTCACCGGGCTGCAGTGAGCTCGGCGCGACGGTCTCGGTGCCGATGTACCCGCCCTCGGCCGCGGAGTCGTAACTGCCCCACTCCGACACCTCCTGGGCTGCGTCGTCGGCCGGTGCGGTGGGGGGTGCCTGATGCCGGTGCGCGGCGAGGTCCGCGACCTGCCCGCCGGTGTCCCCTACCGCGCGGCTGGAGCGACCGGGCCGGCGACGGGCCGTCCAGGCGGCCCTGCCAGTCGGGGTCGGGTTGCCTCCGCCCTCGCCGCCCTCGCCGGCCGGGTCGTCGCCGGCCGGGTCGATGCCGCGGGGGTGGGCCTCGTCGACGACAGGTATGGGCTGCTCCGGTGTCGGTTTCCCGTGTCCGAGGCGTGCCCCCGGGGATGCGTCGCTGATCGAGGTCGATCCCGCGGTGCTCGGTACCCCGCCGGCCGCGCCCGGCTCCCGGTCGGCGGTCGCAACGGCGGGGTCGGCGCTGTTCTCGCCGACGGTTTCCCCGTCCGCGATGTCGTCGTCCTGGTCGTCGTCGTCTTGGTTGTCCGCGTCCGGGTCGACGCCGGGCGGGAGGTTGGCCAGGTGGGCGTTGCGGACCCTCAGCCACACGATCGACTCGACCTCGATGGGGTTCGCGAAGTCGATGTCGTCGCCCCAGACCACCTCCTGCCGGGGGTGGATGACTCCAGCGGGACGCAGCTCAGCGAGTAGCTCCCGGTCTTCTGGGCTGGTGGCTCGTCGCGGGTCTGGGGTCCAGTAGACCTGGGCTTCGGTGGGCAGCCCGAATGGCCCGGCGGCCGCGGTTCCGCGTCCCCGGACCGCGGGGACGGCGACCCCGATGAACGGCGCCTCCCACATCATCTGCGCGCCCTGCGGGCTCAGCCGTCCCAACGACAGCCGTGCTCGGAAGTTGTCGCGCATCTCCCCGCCGAGGAACTCCGCGTCGGGCCGCTGGGTGCCCAGGACCACGTGGACCCGAGCCGATCGGCCCTTGCGGGCAAGGCTCCCGACCCACCCGTAGACCGGGCACTTGGTCGGGAGCTTGAGCTTGGCGGAGACCCCCGGCCGGATCACCGAGGTCCACCAGTCATCGACGAGGGCGACCATGTCGCGGTACTCGTCCAACACCAGCACCGTCGGCTCGAAGTCGTCCTCGCTGGCCTTGCCCTGCTCGATCAGCCGGTACCGCTTCTCCATCAGCTGCCAGCTGTCATGGATCGTGGTGACCATCTCCTCGACCGTCGTGGCCACGATCTGAACGTTCGGCCAGTCCCTCATCCCGAGGAACTCGATTCGTTTGGGGTCGCACACCCGGATCGGCCAACCCAGGTTCGACGCCCCGGCGAGCAGCCCGTTCACGGCGACCGTGTTGTGGGTGGGGATCAGTGACCGCCCGGCCAGGTACAGCCGGCTGGGGCTGTCCACGGTGATGCATCGGACCGGAACCGAGGGGATGGGCCGTGCTGCGGTGATGTAGCGCCGGGCGTTGGTCTCCCGGCTGGGCCCGGACGGCACCCGGGTCCGCTTCCGGGTCAGTCGGAACATCGCCGGAGCAGCAGCGAAGGTGATGTTCCACGCCGTTGACGATGCTGGGCTGCGGCCCTGGACGGCCCGGCTGGTGACGCGGCACTGAAGCCCCAAGCCCTGGATCAGCTCGACTGCAGCGTTTCGCAGTCGGGCGCTGGTGGTGCAGAACCGATGGCCGTGCCCGCTCTGGACCCACCCGTCGGTGTCGAGCAACCCCGCGAGCAGAGCCTGTCGGGCGGGGATGTCGGCGTTGAGGTAGGCGCTGGGGACGTGCTTGTTCTTGAAGACCCCCAGTTGGCGCAGCTGGGAGCGGAACCCTCCCCCGATCCGGTAGGCGTACGGGTCGCTCCGGTCAGGCGTGACGGGGTACCCGGCGTCGGTGAACGCCTCGACGATCTCCTGGTCAGCGGTGAACACGGTTGCGTTGTGGGTGGCACCGTCCCCGAGCCAGCACCCGAGCAGGTAGGGGTCGATAGGGAGGTCACCGTGCGGCAGGTGCAGCGGGCCTGCGACGACGACCGAGTGGTTGGCGTAGTGGCCCTCGGCCGTGAGGGTGGCGGCGATCTGCGCAGTGGTGACGAGCGACGCGTGGTCCAGGACGCGGTCGGCGTTGGTAAGTGTCTGCATCCACCCCAGCAGCGCCTTGAGCAGCAACTGGCGTGAGTACCCCGGGACCGGGAGGCTGACCTTCTGGGACGGTCCGCGGTGAGGTGTCCGGTCGTACTCGAGTGAGATGGTCGCGCTCGGTCCGATCTGCCGTGCCGCCCGGTACACCAGTTGCTGGTACCGCTGACCGAGCTCTCTGATGAGCGTTCCGCTGCTCACCAGGACGTCGGGCACCTGGGCGGCGGCGGCCGTGGCTTCCGCGACAGCGCCGATCTCGTTCGCGGTGTAGGCCACGACCCCGCGCAGAGGCCTGGCCTGCTGGACCCGCTCAGCCCGGGTGGTCGTCACCCACAGGTGGTCCGCGTCCGCGACGATCGTCGATCCGTCGGAGAAGGACACGTCATAACAGGGCCGGTCAAGCTGGACCGGGTGGACGACCTGGACGGTGCAGGGCTCCCCGCGTTCGTCGAACACGCGGGCTCCGGCCTGCAGCTCCCCCATCGTCGCCCAGCCCTGGTCGGTCCTGATGGGGGTGTCCAACGCCAGCGCCTTGCCGACACCTGTCGACCCGGTCACCACCATGTGGGGGCTGGTCTCCATCTGCCAATAGACGGTCGAGCCGTTCTCGTCCACACCGAACGGCAGCCGGCTACCCGCCCGCCTGTCGGCGTCGGTGATCCCGGGGTTGGGCAGCCGCTCGGGGAGGCTGGGACGCAGCTCGAAGTGCACCCGGTCACGCTCGAGGTCCCATCGGGCGCGCCACCGGCCGGGCAGCATCGTGGACAGCGACCTCTCCGCCCGCGCCCGCCAGGCCTCGGCCACGACACGGTTCCCGGAGTCGAGGTGAACATCGAACTGCTCCGGCTGTCCGGACTCCCCCAGCTGCAGCTTCGTGACCCGCGCGGTGGTCCCGAGCATCTCAGCGACCGTGCGGTGTACGCGGGCGATGACCGGGTCCACCGGAGCGGCCGGGGTCGGGGTGTGGCGGCGGAGTAGGAGCCGGCCGCGGCTGCGCCGCTGCACCCGGTAGGTGGCGCCGAACACCGCACTGACCGTGGCCGCGACCCCGGCGTGATCGGTGTCGTCCAGGTCCAGATGCCGGGGGACGTGCACGGTCACCAGCCGGGGGCTACCGATCCCGGTCCCCCGCCACGCCCGGGCTTCGACGACAGGCCGCCCCGACGCGCGGACACCACCTGAGAGGCCGAGCTGCCCTGCGGCGGCGACCCCGGCGGCCGCGGCCAGTCGGGTCCGCTGCCCCGCCCGGTACCCGACGCGGAAGAGTCCTCCTGCGGCAGCGACCCCGGCAGCCGCCAGCACGGCGGGGGCCCACCCGGGGGTCCCTACGACCATCGAGGCCACGCCGGCCGCAGCGAGACCGCCCCCGCCGGCGGCGGCGCCGGCGGACATCGCGCCCAGACCCGCCCGGTCCTGGCGGCGCAGGGTCCGCTGGTGCCGCTCCCCCTCCCGGCGGCCCTCCCGGCTGGCTCCGGTCCGGCCGGTGGTGGGCGCGCGGTTCCCCGCGGACGCCGTCGCACCCAATCGCCGTGCCCCGGGGACCATGCCGGCGACCGGACCCCGCTCTGGACGGTCCGCGTCGGGACCTTCGGTCGTGGCCTGACCGTCGGACCGCAGACGGTTGGGCCGGGCCAGTGAGGGGCGCACCAGCGGGCTCACCGCTCCCCCAGGCTGCGGGTCCCCGTTGCAGGGCCGGCCGCGTCTCCAGCCCGCCCCGGTGGTGTCCCCCGCTCGGCCTGGCCGTGTCGCATGCCGGTACTGAGCCGTGTCCAAGCTTGGGACGTGATTGGCACACGCTTGGCTTGACCGTGGGTGCCACGCTGGACTGCGTAGCTTGCGGAGCAGGCCCAGCGTGTCCCCACCGCTCGCACCCGCTCCCTTCCGACCGTTGCACCCGCTGCTGGCGTGGTGGTCGGGGTCGATGTCACGCGGCGACCAGCAGCCCGTCCGCCGCGGCAGTCCGCAGTTTCCGGGTGGCGCGGGAGTGCCGCTGCCGGCAGTTCGCCTGGGTCAGGCCGGTGCGCGCGCTGAACTCCTGCGGGTCCCGCCAGCTGTCGCAGCGCTGGAGCAGCAGCTGCGCGTCGGCGGTCTCGATGACCGCGCTGGCCACCGCTGCGGCGAGTAGCTGCTCGAGGGCCTGTTCGGGCTCGGGTTCGGGGGCTGGCCGGTCCAGCCACTCAGCGTCTGAGACCACCTCCCGTTCGGCTCGGGTGAACTCCCGGGCAACCTCGCGGCGGACGCGGTGGCGGATGTCGTTGAGCAACGCCCAGATCGTGAGGGTCTCGCGGTCTCGGGCCGCCGCGGAGTCGATGGCCTCGACTGCCGCCAGGTAGACGGCGCTGTCCACGGCCCCGGCTTCGAGTCGATACATCACCCGCCCGAAGACGCTGAGCTGCGTCGTCAGGCCCGCCCGGAGCAGGTGGACCGCCGTGAGGGTCGCGAACTGATCGCCGGCCCGGTGCCGGACGAGCAGGAAGCGGAACAGGGCGCAGGCCTGCACGTAGGGCATGCGGAGCATCGCGGTGGGTAGGTGCTCGAGGTCGACGGCCGCCCACAGCGGCTCGGTGTCGGCCCACTGGGCGTAGGTGGTTCGGGCGTTGGTGGTGGCGGCCTGCGCGGCCCACGCGCCGGCGACGCGCTGAGTCATGGTGGTCATGAGGTCCTCCCCGGGATCGGCGTGGGGATGACGGTCCGCAGCGGGTCTGGCTCGGTGTCTGTCCAGCGATCGGGCGGGGTCTGGGCGCGACAGGCCTGGTCTGTTGGTGTGACACGGGTCACATACCGAGCGATCTCGCCGGCGCCCGCGCTGGGCCCACCGCAATTGTCCGCAGGTGACCCAACCTTGACCACGCCTGCGACAAGCGTGCACCAATCACGGAGCAAGCTTGCAGGAAGCATGACGCAAGGTAAGCACCGTCGTGGACAAGAACAACCAAGCGTGTCCGCATGTCAGCGCGTTCTTGTCCAACGTTGTGGGTAGGTTCCAGCCGACTCGCGGGCCGACCGTGCCGTCGCGACAGGGGGAGTCCCGGTGCAGGACCACATGGATCCGGACCGCCGGGTGATCGCGGTCAGCAACGGCAAGGGCGGCACGGGCAAGACCGCCATCGCCGGGGCTCTCGCGGGGGAGCTCGCCGCTCACGGGTCGCGTGTGCTCACCGTCGACCTCGATCCGCTCGGGGGGTTGGCCCGGGAGTTCGGCCTGTCCGCCCGCAACGAATCCGACCGCGGTGAAGCGCTGGTGAGCAAGCTCACCGACGAGGACAGCGACCTGCTCGACGCGGCGGTCGGGGTCCGGGAGAACCTGGACCTGCTCTGTGGGGGACGCCACCTGGAGAAGCTGGTCCACCTCGCGCATGACGTGACCAACCCGGAGTGGCTGCTCACGTGCGGGACCCGGATCGCTGATGCCGCCAACGAGACCGACGACGGCTACGACGTCGTGCTGGTCGACACCCCACCCGGGGACGCCGTCCTGCAGACGATGGCCCTGTACGCGGCGCGGTGGCTGCTGGTCCCGATCCGAACCGACCAGGGCTCGTGGGATGGGCTCGATGCGATGGGCAGCCGGGTCCGCTGGGCGCAGCGGCTCAACCCCGACCTCGAATACCTCGGCACGGTGATCTTCGCGAACCCCACGACCGCGAAGAACCTGCTCGCGAACACCCGGGAGGGTCTGCACCGGGTCCTCGGTGACCGGGCGCCGCTGTTCACCACGGTCATCCGGCACTCCTCGGCCGCGGTCGAGGCACGTAACCGTGGCCAGCTGCCCGCCGAGCTCGCCGCCGACGCCAAGGACGCGAAGAACGCGCGGCTGCGATGGCTCAAAGCCCGCGCCAAGGACCCGGACGCGCCCCGCCCGGCGACCGCCGCGCTGTCCGGGACCGCTGAGGCGCTCGCGCAGGACTACCGCCAGCTCACCCGGGAGGTCCTGGCCCGGATCCGGCAGCGCGAGACAGCTACCGCGCCACCGGAAACCGCAGCGGGACCCGCCCCGGTGGGCGGCGCGGAGCACTCCGCTGCGCCGTTGGCCGCGGAGCACCTGACCGCTGAGTCCGTGTGATGGCCGCCGACCGGAGGTGGGGGACCGCGGTCCCGGACGGGGTCGAGCAGTTCGCCGGGATCCTCGACGACGGCGCCGACAGCGACCTGGACGACCCGTTCAGCCCCTTCACCCGTCCCGCCCGTTCGCCGAGCCGCCGCCGCCGAGTGGACCCCGTCACCTCCGACGGCGAACCCGACCGCGAACCGGACCCGACCGGCCCAGACGCCCAGACCTCTGGCGCCGGTCAGGACACCGTCCGGGCGGACCTCGACGCCACCGGCGCCGCCGACGGGCGCTCACCGGCCCTGGCGGATACCGCGCCACCCCGCCCCCGTCCGGGCCGGGCCCGGCGTACCGACGGCCACCAGGCCACCGGGCAGGCGCCCGCGGCCCCCGTCGCCGACCTCACGCAGCCGCCCCCCGGTCCGGGATCCAGCCATCCCAGCCGCGAGGCCGACACCCCGGACCCGGGGACCCGCCCGGCCCGCAGTGGCCGGTCCCGGTCGACCCGACCGGTGGTCCTGCAGATGCCGGTGCCGGTGGTCGACGCGACCAACGACTACGCCCGCGCCCACAACGTCACCAAGGCCGAGGTCGTCCTCCACGCGGTCGAGGCCAGCAGGGACCTGTTCGACGGGATGTTCCCAGCCGGCCTACCCACCGGTGACGGGCCGGCACTGTTCGAGCCCCGTCGGGTCCGCCGGGTTCGGCGGGTCGGTGAGCCGCTGGCGCAGATGCAGGTGCAGCTGATCCCATCAGAGCTCGCGGTGCTCGACGGGCTTGCCGAGCAGTACCGCGCGCCGTCCCGTTCACAGCTGGTGGGGAAGTGTCTGCGGGCGTTCCTAGGGTTGCCCGATGCCCCCAAGTAGGGAGCCAGCCATGACCGCACCCACCGACGCCCCAGCATCGGCCGCCTCAGCCCCGGCCGTGTCCGGCCCGGCCGGGTCCTCCCCGACGGCCCCGGGCGCGCCACGGCGCGTCCGTGAACAGGCACTTCCGCGCCGCCGTAACACCCGGGCGCTGGCCGTCGGAATCGCGGTGGCCGCCGCCGGAGCCGCGGGCTGCCTGCTCGTCGTGTCCGGGGCCGGTCACAAGACCGGCGTCGTGGTGCTCACCCATGACATCCCGTTCGGGACCCGGCTCGGCGGCTCCGACCTCGCGGTCACCAAGGTGGCCCTGGATCCCGCGGTGCACTCGATGCCCGCCGCGGAACTGTCCACGGCGTTGGGGCAGCGGACCACCGGAGCCCTGCACGGCGGGAGCCTGCTGACCGATCAGGACATCTCGGTCGGCGTGCAGGTCCCGGCCGGGAAAGCCCTGGTGGGACTGTCGCTGGGCAGCGGGCAGATCCCGCGCCAGGACCTAGCCTCCGGCGCCCCCCTGAGCTTGGTCATCGTCCCGGACTCATCGACCGTCGCAGCCGGCGCGGACAGTCCCAACGCCACCAGCTCCCCCTCCGACGGCTCCGGCGCGGCCGTCAGCGGTGGGGGAGCGGCCGGCACCGGCACCGCCGGCCAGGTGCAGAAGGTCATCACTGGCACCCTCGAATCGCTCGGCGAGACCGACCAGGACGGGCGGATCCCGGTCGATGTGCTGGTGGCCTCCACCGACAGCCCGGACCTCGCCGCAGCTGCCGCCGCACAGCGGGTCGTCGTCGTCGCGCTCCCGGTGCAGTGAGCGTGCACCGGTGCTGACCGCCCTGGTCTCCGCGAAGGGATCACCGGGGGTCACCACTCTCGCGTTGGCAATGTTCAACGCCTGGCCCGGTCGTGCGCTGCTCGTGGGCGCGGACCCGGCTGGGGACGACCTCCGCCAGATGCTCACCGGCCTGGATCACGGCGACGGACTGCTGCGCCTCGCCGCGGACCGGGTCCCCGTGGCCACCGCCGTGTGGGAGGAAGCCCTCGCGCTGGACCCGGGCACCCAACAGCGGCTCGCCCTGTTCGGGATCCGTTCCCCGGCGCAGGCCCGGTCCCTGGTCAATGTGTGGGAGCCGCTGGGTCGGCAGCTGCGGGCGATGTCCGCCGACGGTCTGGACGTGATCGCCGACACCGGCCGGTACGCGGCAGCCCACTCCCCGACGGGGCTGTTGAAGAACGCCGACCGGGTCCTGGTCTGCACCCGCGGGCAGCTGTGGTCCCTTGACGCCGCGGCCGCGCTGATCCGGACCCTCCACGACGGCGGGGTCACCCGCCGCGCGGTCCGCCTGGTCGTGATCGGCCCCACCGCGTACGCGCCGGGGGAGCTGGCCGCGGCCGGCGGGGTCGACGCGTCCGTGCTCCCCGCTATCCCGCTGGAGGACCGGACCGCTGAGCGGCTTCGAGCCGGGCTGGTCGATGCACGCGCCGGCGGGAAGCTCCTGCGCGCCACCCGGCAGCTGCTCGTCGCGTTGACCGAGGAGTGGAAGCAAGACGTCCGGGTCGAGTCCGTCGAGCTCGAAGAGGTGGTGAACGCCCGTGTCGTGGACCGCTGAACCTGCGCGGCGCGAGTGGGAAACCACCGCCGCACCGGGCACCCACGCAGCACCCGGTAGTCCAGCAGCTGGGGACGCTCGGGCAGCGGCGGTGGCACCTGCCGGTGAGTCCGCGCCCGCGCCCGTCGGTGGCCCCGGGGCTGAGCAGCCGGGGTCCGCGCCGGCGGTCGCGCCGCGTCGGCTGCGGATCGAGCGGCCCCGTCCGCTCGGGTACCAGCCCGCGCCAACCGCCAGCCCGGCCGGCCGCGGCCGGGTCGAGGGTGACAGCGTCCAGCCTGCGGAGCCAGCCCCGGTCGACCCGACCCCGGATGGCGGCGACCCGGTGGACCGGGGACCCGCCCAGCCCCGTCCAGAGCGGGCGCCGGGCGTAGCTCCGGCTCTGCGGCTCCGGTCAGGTGCGGGGACCGGGGCAGGGCCGGCCACCGCAGCCCGCTACCCGGTGTTCGACCACCCCCCGGCCGGCCGGTCCGAGCCCGCGCAGGCTCCGCCGCGCCAACCGCGCCCGGCGACCCCCGTCCGTCCAGCCGGCGACCGCCCACCCGGTGGTATCGGGGCCATCGACCGTTGGACAGCCGACAGGCCCGCGGAGCTGGAGACGCTGCAGGTCACCGTCGACCGGGCGCTGCGTGACCGGATCCACGCCGACGCACTTCCCTACCTACCCCAGACCGAGAGCCGCGCAGGCGTGGAGCAGGTCCGCGGCGAGGCCACCGCAGTCCTCGCCCGCGCGGTCACCGGGTACCGCCGGGCCCAGGTCGACGCGGGTCAGACACCACTGGACGCAGACACCGAGCAGCAGATCATCGACGCCGTGCTGGACCTCGTGTACGGGGTCGGGCCCCTGCAGGAGCTGTTCGACCTCGGCGACGACGTCGAGGACATCCACATCTGCGGGTGGGACGACATCGTGGTGTCCCGCAACAGCGGGATGCCCGCCCGGGTCCCACCCGTGGTGGGCAGCGACCAGGAGCTGGTCGACGCGGTCAACGCTCTCGCGTCCCGCTACGGCCGGCAGTTCAGCACCGCCCACCCGACCCCGACGTTCAGCGTCCCGGAGCTGTCAGCCCGGGTGACCGCGTCGATGGACGTGAGCCTGCGCCCGTACGTGGTGATCCGCCGCCACCCGGCCGCGATGCGGGCATCCACCCTGGAAGATCTCGTCGAGCTGGGAACCTTCGACCAGCCGGTCGCGGACTTCCTCCGCGCAGCGGTCCGCGCGAAGCGGAACATCCTGTTCGGCGGTGTCCAGAACACCGGGAAGACCACGACGATGCGCGCGGCGAGCCTCGAGTGCGGGCTGACCGAGGTCATCGGCACGCTCGAGTCGGACAAGGAGCTCTACCTCGAGCGGCTGATGCCCCAGCGCGGGTTCGTCCACACCGTGAAGACGTTCACCGCCCGGGAAGCCAACAGCGACGGATCCGGGCAGATCAGCCTCGATGACCTGACCCCCCACATGCTCCGCAAGTCGCTGAACCGGCTGATCGTCGGGGAGGTCCGCGGCAACGAGGCGCTGGCCATGCTCGATGCCGCCCAGAGCAACGCCGGCACGATGGGCACCGTCCACGGCCGCAGCCCACAGGACGCGATGGCCCGGTTCATCGGCCTGGTCGCCCGGGCCGGGCTCACCGAGGACCGCGCCCAGGACATGGTCCGGCGCAACGTGGACCTGCTCGTCTACTCCCAAGCCGTGGACAACAGGCCCGGCGGCGGGAGGATCGAGCGATTCGTCAGCCACATCCTCGAGGTCACCGTCGGCGACGGTTTCGCCCCCCACTACAACGAGGTCTTCGCGCCCGGCCCGGACGGGCGCGCGACCCCCAAGGCCACCCCCGCGTGCCTGGAGGAGCTGGTCGCCGTCGGCTATGACAGCCCGACCAACTGGTGGGGCGCGGCGTGACCGGACTCGCCGCCGCTCTGTTCGGGGCCGCGCTGACCGGGGGACTGGCCGCGGCCGTCGCCGGCTGGCGCGGCACCACCGCCCCGGCCCGCGACCGGCGGCCGCAGCCGCTGCGCCGCCGGCTGCACCAGCTCGCCAGCCCCGGGTCGGACGAGTCGGCGCGCCGGGCCCGCCGTTGGCTGCTCGCCCTACTCGCCCTCGTCGCGGTCCTCACTGTCAGCGGACAGCCGGTCCTGGCCGTCGGCGCCGGGCTCGCGGTCGCGTTCGGCCCCGGCATCCTGCCCAAGCCGTCGGCGACGAACGCATCCATCGAGCGCCTCGAGGCGCTGGGGGAGTGGACCCGGCGCCTGGCCGAGATGCTGTCCAGCGCCGGGGTCCTGCAGACAGTGATCCCCGAGTCCGTCCGCACCTGCCCGCGGCCGCTGCGGCCCTCGGTGGAGCGCCTCGCCGAACGGATCCACGGCCGGATGCCGCTGGAGCTCGCGCTGCGGCTGTGGGCCGATGAGCTCGCCGACCGCGACGCGGACCTCGTGGCGACCACCCTGATCACCAACGCCCACCGCGGCGCCGGGTTCGTCCCGACCCTCAACAGCCTCGCCGCCACCGTGGAGAACACGGTCCGCCGCCGCCGCGACATCGAAACCGACCGCGCCAAACCCCGCCAGAGCGCCCGGCTGATCGCTGGCATCTACGGCGCCGTGATCCTGGCCGGATCCCTGGCCGGGGACTACACCGCCCCCTACCGCACCCCGGCCGGGCAGGCCGTGCTCGCCGTGATCCTCACCGGGTTCTTCGGGTGCCTGCTGCTGATGCGCGCCCTCACCGCCACCCCGGTCCCACCGCGGCTGCTGGTGCGACCAGTGTTCCGCCAGACCCGCCCCGGGCTGATGAGCGGGATGGCCGCCCTCCGACCGGTCACCACCCCCCGCCCCACCCGAGCCCAGGGAGGGACCAGGTGATCTTCACCGTCGTCATGGCCGCCCTGCTCGGCACCGGTGTCGCGGTGGCAGTGCGGGCGCTGTCCCCGTCCGCGCCGCGGCTCGCCGAGGCCCTGGCCGGGAACCGTGTGCGCAGCGGTGTCGACCTGTACGCGCTCACCGACGACCAGCGGCAGCTGCGCGCGGTCCGCCTCGGGGACTGGCTCCAGCAACGGGTCGGGCACACCCGGGCCGCGGTACTGAACCCCGCCGATTTGGCACTGCTGGACATGACCGCCGGCCAGATCATGGTCCGGCGGCTGTTCGCGGTCCTCGTCGGTCTCGTCTACCCACCCGTGCTGACCGCGGCCGTGATCACCGCCGGGATCAACCCGCCGATCGGGATCCCGCTCATCGGTGGGATCGCCGCCGCCGCGGTCCTCTGGTTCGTTCCCGCCCTACAGGTACGCGCGGTCGCCGCCGCCATGCGGCGGGAATTCAACGACGACATCATCGTCTACAACGAACTACTGCTCATCCAGCGCGCGTCCACCGCCGGGATCAACGAAGCCATCGAACAGGCCGCCTACGCCGGGAACACCTGGACCTTCCTCCGGATCCGCGACGCCCTGGAGAAAGCCAGGCTCGCCACCCGGCAGCCCCACGACGCACTGCGCGCTCTCGCCCGCCAGGTCGACAGCGAACCCCTGCTCGAGCTCGCGAACATCCTGCGCAACAGCGAACTGCGCGGCACCGCGATCCTCACCGCCCTGCGGGTCCGCGTCGAAGCCGCCCGCGAAACGGGACTCGCCCGGCTCCAAATCGAAGCCAGCAAAGCTACCAGCCGCATGGCCATCCCCTACAGCCTCCTCGGAATGATCTTCGTAGTGCTGTTCGGATACCCCGCCCTCCACCAGCTCACCAGCCTCTAAGCACACACGTGAGCTCAGCGGCAACGCGGACCACCGTGAAGATTCGGCGCTGCGACGTCGACTCCCGGACGGGTCCGCGCGCGTCGATGAGGCGGTACGGTCCTGCGGAAGCTGCTCGGCGAGGACTGCGAGACCCGCGACCCGTCGGGTGGGCTGGCGGGGACGTGCAACGCGACGCGAGCTCTTTGGGTCCACCCGCAGAGCCGCCAAGTGGGGGACCCGATACCCGTCGGTGGTCGGTGCGTTGCGGAGCCCGGGGGATCGGTCCACACCGTTGACCATGATCGATAGCGCCCCAGTCAGGTGCTTACGGGGAGTTAGCGAAACGGCTGTCCAACCGGCTATCTGGTCACGGCGGGTGTTGGACAAAAGGGAGCCCCCAGGGATCGACTTCATCTGGGTTGCTCCCCGTTCACGGAACGTGGTATCGAAAGACCGCCGGAACACCGCCCACGCTGGAACACCGCCCACGCCGGGTAACCAGTCACCTTAAGTGCCGTCATCGTCGCTTTCCGTCTACCTCCCGAGGAGTAGCCATGCCCGACACCTCAGGCCCGACCGCGGCCCCGCCGGTCCCCTTGCTGGCGCAGACGGACCCTGCCGCACTCCGGTTGCGCGTCCAGCACCGCGCACAGGCCCTCCAGGCCACGGTCGTCGTCGCGCTGTACGCATTGCGGGACGGGTTCCGCCAGCGCGTCGCTGTCCGCGCCGAGGCCGGTGACCACACCATTCAGGTCGTGATCACCGTCCTGGCGATGGCTCTTCTCGCGATCGCCGTCGCGACCGTGCTCACCGGCACCGCCAACAAGTGGATCACCCGGATCAAGGGCCTGGCGCCCTGACGTGGTGGCGGTGCGCGCGCCCCACGCTGGGACCTCCTGGTCCCAGCGATTTGCGGTGCGCGCTCCGCGCCCGGGTCTCCGGTCGGTGGATGGTGAACGCGGATCCAGCGCTGTGGAGACCGCGATCGTGATCTCGTCACTGCTGATCGTCGTCCTGCTGATCCTCGAGGTGGTGCTGTGGTTCATGGCCCAGCACAGCGCGGCCGCGGCCGCCGACGCCGGGGCGTTCACTGCCGCTGAACAGAGCAGCTCCGCGGGTCGCAGCAAGGCCGCCGCGGTTCTGGCCGACCTCGGTTTCCTCACCAGCTCGACGGTGAACTCGTCCCGATCCGGGACCACTGCGACCGTCACCGTCACCGGGTCGACGCTGAGCCTCGTACCCGGACTTCACCTCGGAGTCCGCAAGGTCGGAGTCGCTGCGGTCGAACGGACGACACGGCCATGATCGCCTACATCCGTACCCCGAACCGACACGACTCCCACCCACGACTCTTGGCCGGTCGGGTCTACCCCTCACGGTCGGCTGAGGCGGGATCGGAGAGCCTCACCGTGGCGATCATCGCCGCCGGCCTGATCGCCGGTGTCCTCGGTGCGGTGCTTCTCGGCGGCCGATACACCAGCGTCCGGATCAACCTTGAGGATGCCGCCCAGGCCGCCGCCCGCGCCGCCTCCATCGAACGCAGCCCCGCCAGGGCGCGCTCCAGCGCGCGCACCGCCGCCCAGCAGGCACTCGCCGGGTCCGGCACGAACTGCTTGACCACCACCGTCACCCTGGACATCAGTGGATACGCCACCGAGCCCGGCACCGCCGCGAAGATCCCCGCCACCGTCACCTGCACGATCAGCACATCAGGTCTCGTCCCCGGCCTTCACGGCACCAGGACCTTCTCCGCGATCGCGCGCAGTCCCCTTGACACCCACCGGGAGCGATGACGATGAACACCCGCCGCACCCACACCCGGCCCGTCACCGCGGCCGCCATCGCCCTGGTCGGGCTGGCCGCGGCCGGGTGCGTCGGAAACAGCGCGGTAGCGCCCGTCACCCCCGCAACGAGCTCCGCGACCGCCACACAGACACCGCTGCCCGTGGTGACGGGGACCCCTACGCGCACGCCGACTGCGAAGCCCACCCCAACCGTGACGGCCACCCCGACCGGGAACGCCCCACCAGGGACCGGTGCGCCTCTCGCGCCGGGACTGCCACCGGCGCCCCCCGCCTACCTGAAGCTCCCGGCCGGCCAGCAGACCGCCGTCCGCGGAGCCCTCATCAGTTACGACGCCTACAAGTTTGCGATCGAGAAGGCAAACCGGATCGGGCCCACGCCCGCGGTGGCCGAAGAGGTCTACAGGCACGCCGCGACCGTGGTGGCCGCCCCGCTGCTGGGTTCTATCGAGGCGGAGTTCGACGCGGGCCGGCGGATGAAGCCAGGCCACAGCGCCGTCTACCGGTTTCTCCCGATTAAGGCCACGGCAACGACCGTGCGGATGCTCGTATGCACGAGTCCCGCTCCTGATGCTGTCGACAAGACCGGTAAGGTAATTTCCTTCCCGTTCCCCTTGCTCGAAAAGGGCTTTGTCATCTCCTCGCAGCTGTACAAAGGGAACTGGCTGCTGCTGGACACTGTGCAGCCAAAAAAGGGCGAGCCGACGTGCGCCTGATCGCACGGCTGGTTGTCCTGCTCGCGCTGGTGCTGGCTGGCCTGGTCGTCAGTACCTCAACGGCTCAAGCTGCTCAGTCCTGCACCGTGCGCGGTCCTGTAACAGTGTGCTGCGATCTCGAGTCAGGGGAGTGCCACACGGTCATCAGTAAGCCGGGTGGTCCTGGGACGACTCCAAGCCCGCCGCCCGGGAAGCCGGGCAAGCCGGTGAAGCCCCCGCCGTGTTCCTTTGGAAAACAGGAGGTTCCCTGCTCCGGGGGAAGCGGGACTTGGTCCAACGCCAACCAGTGCTACATGCGCGTCGAGGACCCGCCGCCCGCATACCTGAACGCGCCGCCGGACTCGACGGCGTATCTGTGCACCCCGCCCGGCGGGGGAGCCGCCAGGACAGTGTGGGTTAGGAACGGGGCGCCGCCGGTTGCTCCGCCGCCACCGGACCCGGCCGTGGTCGCGCAGATGATCGTCAAGAGCATGCAGCTCACGGCCCCTGAGTTCACGGACACGTTCGCGCCGCGCCCGGTCGAGGCGAACCCGGCGTCGATGGGCGCGGTGGGCTTGCCGGTGTGGATGGCGGTCGCCCGGTCCCCCCGGACCACGGGTCCGCTGGCGGTCACTGCGAGCCTCGGTGGGACGACGGTCACCGCGACCGCCGCCCCGACCTCCTACGACTGGCACCTGGGTGGGGGAGTGACCCACCGCTGCGCGACCGCGGGCACGGTGTTCCACGTCGGCGACGGAGTGGTGATGAGCCCGGACTGCGGGGTCCGCTACCTCAAGGTCAGCTCCCACGCCGGGTACCCGGTGACCGTGACCGCTCACTGGGTCGTCACCTGGACCGGCGCGGGCGCGACCGGTCAGATCCCGCTGGACCTGACCAGCCCGGTCCGGCACGTCCGGATCGGGGAGCTCCAGGCCGTCGGGGTGTCCGGGTGATCACGCCGACCCGCCGCCTGCGCGGCGACCGTGAGCGGGGATCCAGCTCGGTCCTGGTGGCGATCCTGGCGCCGACCCTGCTGCTCGCGATCGCCGTCATGGTCGACGGTGGGGAGAAGGTCCGCGCGACCACCGCCACCGACGGGCTGGCCCGGGAAGCAGCCCGCGCCGGTGCCCAGGCCGTCAGCGACAGCTCCGTGACCGGGTCGGCGGGATCGGTAGATCCCGCCCGTGCCCGGGCCGCCGTCCGCGCGTTCATGCCTCCCGGCACCCCTTACACGGTGGACGTGTCCGGCACGGAGCTGACCGTCTCGATCACCACGACGTCGAGGACGGTGCTGCTGTCCGCGATCGGCGTGGACTCCCTCCCTGTCCGCGCGAGCCAGACCGTCGACCTCCGCCAGGTCCGCCCGTGACCGCCACCGGCGCGTCTCGAGGAACCCGCTCGCCCGGCAGCGCTACCCACTCGGTCGGGGTGAGCCGGTGACCGGGCTCCGGCGCCTGCCGCGTGCCGCGGCGTCCGCTGTCGCGTTGGCAGCGCTGCTCGTCGGGTTGCCAGCGCTCATCGCGCTCATCGCGGCGGGCACCGCGTGGCCGCAGTCCTGGGCACAGCTGCACCAGGAGCTGTTCACAGCGTCCACGGACAACCCGCTGCTCGGTCCGGTTCTGCTGCTGATCGGCACCATCGCATGGCTGCACCTGGCCTACGCAACGCTCGTCGAGTTCGCCTACCAAGTCCGGCGTGTGCAGCCACCCGAGCTCAGGCTGCCGTCGCTGCGGGTGTCGCAGAGCCTCGTCCACGGCCTGGTCGCTGCTGTCCTGGCGGCCGTGATGATCGCCGCCGCCGCAGGCCCAGCCATCGCGGCCGGCAGTGGCGCTTCTCGCTTCTCCGTCCCGACGTTCCCCGGCCCCGCCGCCTCCCAGTCCCGAATGGTCGCCGCCTTTGCAGCGGTCCGGGCAACCGCTGCCGTCCCCACATCCGCCGGCCTTCCGGGCGCGGCGACCGGGACCCGTGTCCGCGTCCAGGCCGGGGACAGCCTGTGGTCCCTGGCCGAGGACCACCTCGGCCAGGGGGAGGACTGGACGCGGATCTGGCAGGCGAACCGCGACACCCTCACCGACCCGTCCACGATCCCGGTCGGCGCGACCCTCACCATCCCGCCCGCCCGCACCGCCTTCAGAGTCCCAGCGGGGTGGACGATTGTGCAATCCGGCGAGACGCTCCGCGAGATCGCGCACCGCGAGCTCGGCGACGAGAGCCGGTGGCCGGAGATCTACCACCTGAACAGCCACCGAATCGCGGACCCAGATCTGCTCCGACCCGGCTGGCAGCTCCGGCTTCCGCAGGCAACCGGCCCGCACGTCACCGCTTCGCCGGTAGCCCCGCCGGTAGTGGCGCTGCCGCCCGCGCCAGTCGAGCAGCGCGGCAGGCCACTGGCAACCCCGCCCCCGACCGCTGCCCCCACACAGCCGACGCCCGTTCCCGCTTCTCCGACCGTGCCCACCGCGCAGTCGCCCGACACCGCTGCGACCGCGTCCGTGCCGGTCGTCCCCGGTTCCACCGCCACCGCGCAGGCGTCCCAGCCGGTGCCGACCCTCCCGGCCGCGGCAACCCCGGCAGCCGATGCCGTATCGGCTGTCGACGGGTCGGATCCGCGGGGGCTCGGCGCGTTGACCCTCGGTGGACTGGGGTGCTTCGCCGCAGCTGGGATCCTCGCCATGCTCGGTTTCCGCCGCCGACGCCAGATGCGCCGTCGCCGGCCCGGCCAGCGCATCCCGTTGCCCAACCCAGAGGACCGGGACGCTGAACTCGAGGCGCTCGCCGTGGAGCAGCCGACGACCGTCGCGTTCCTCGACACCGTCCTGCGGGGCATCGCCGCGCACGCTGCCGCGCGCCGCCGCCCAGTCCCGGCGCTGCTGGGGGTCCGTCTGGACACCGCGGGTGCGACCCTGGTGCTCTCCGAGCCGCAGACCTCCTGCCCCGACTGGGTCACCGTGGACGCAGTCGGCAACTGGCGCGTGGACCGCACCGCGGCTCCGCCGGACCCCGCCCCTGACGCCGCGGACCTCGAGGTCGCCAGTTCCGACGGCGCGGACCCAGTTGCCCCGTCCGGTCCGGACGAACCCGTCCGAGCTGCTCCCTACCCCGCGTTGCTGACCCTGGGGCCGACAGCTGACGGCGCATCGCTGCTGCTGCTCAACCTGGAAGCCGCCCGTGCGCTCACCCTGGTCGTGGACCCGGCCGATGACCGTGCCGCCGCCACCGCCGAAGGGGTCCTCGCCGCGATGGCCGTCGAGCTCGGCACCAGCCGGCTCGCGGACCACCTCGTAGTCCACGCTGTCGGCTGGGGCTCGGACCTGGCCCCCCTGACCCTGCAGGACCGGTTCCACCACCACGCATCGCTCGCGGACGCGCTCCCGATGCTCGAGGCATCCGCCGACGGGGACACCGCCGCCCTGGCCGACGCCAACACCGACGGTCTGCCCGACGCCCGGGTCCGAGACGGTGCCACCGACCTGCTCGCCCCGCAGATCGTGCTCTGCGTGACCCCGCCCACCCCCGAAGAACTGGACCGGCTCGCCGACCTACTCAATCGCCGTCCCAGCGTGGCTGTCGCAGCTGTCACCACCACCGGTCCCGACGATGACTGGACCGACCCCGACTGGGCCCTCGCGGTCACCCAGGACCGGGTCACCCGGCTGGCCGCCATGGGCTGCGACCTGCGTCTGCAGCACCTCTCAACCCACGAACGCGCCCAGCTGGTGCAGATCGCCGAACTCGCCCTGCACCCCGGGAGCACCGACGCACCCGACGACGCCGCCGCCGCCACCGCCCACACCGTCGACGTCACCAGCACTCCGGACAGCACCGCGGCCGGGCCGGTCGAGGAGGCGGACGTCGACTTCGCCGCTGACCGGGCAGCGCTGGCCCACACCCAGACCTCCAGCGGCCCGGACATCCCCCCGACCCATGTCGCGGTCGACAGTCCCGCCGCCCACGAGGAGCCCAGTGGACCGGGGACGTCGCCCGGTGCTGCACCCGGCGCGCATCGCAACGGCTCAGCGGTCGACAGCCCGGCCCGCCCGGCCCGCGACCCCGGCCTGGCTGCGCCGGCCAGTGATCCGTCCTCGTCTACGGCCGCGCCTGCGGCACCGATCCCGGTCGCAGCGGCTCCCACCGGTGCGTTCCGCCGCCAGCCGCGCCGGCGTTCTTTGGACGCGACCCTCGACGCTCTCGCTGACGCACCCCACGTCACCCTGCTCGGCGACCTCGGCGTGGTCGGCGCCACCGGCACCCTCGAGCAGGGCGACGGCACCTTTCTGTTGCTCCTGGCCACCTGGATCGCGTTGCACCCCGGTACCAGCTCTGCCCAGGTCACCGATGCGCTCTGGCCCCGGGTCGCGGTGGACAAGACCGTCGCCCGCAATACCGCCACTTCCAAACTGCGCCGCTGGTTCGGCACCACCCCCGACGGCCAGCCGTGGCTGCCCCGGGTCACCGCCACCGGCGGCTACCGGTTCACCGACGGCGTCAGCACCGACTGGGCCCAGTTCCAGGTGCTCAGCGCTCGCGGCACCAGCGGCCACGATGCCGACGCCCTCATCCGTGCCCTGTCCCTCGTCCGGGGCCGCCCACTGGGCAACATCAGCCACACCAACCACCTGTGGGTCGACGACCTCCAGCTGGAAGTCACCGCCGCAGTTGTCGACACCGCCCACACGTTGGCCGAACGCAGCCTGGTCGAGGGCAACCCCGGCGTTGCCCTCCACGCCGTGGAACAGGGCATGGCCGCGGATCCCACCGCTGAGATCCTGTGGCAGGACCTCATCCGCGCCCGCGCCGTCGCCCGAGACCCCGCCGGCCTACGCCGCGCCATCGACCGCGCCCAACTCGTCCTGCACCAGGACCTGTCCCCGGACACCGTCGCGCTGATCAACGAGGTCACCGATCTCGACCGTCGGGCCGCGGCGAGCTGACCCACCGCCGCCGTGACCGTGATCGCCGGTGTCGTCATCACCTTCCACGCGCCCGCCTACTAGCTGAGCGCACGGCGTCCGGCCGCACCTCCGGGAACAGTCAGTGCCCGCCGGGCAGAAGGAGAAGGTCACACGAGGAAAAGACAGGGGGCGGGCGGGATGAGCACGGACCGCGGGGAGCAGGCGCCGGGCGGTGAGCGGGTGGTGGGCCGTTGCACGAGCAACCTGACCGCGCGGATGGGGTTGACCAGCAAAACCAGCGCCAGGAAAGGCCAGACCAGTCGGAGCAACAACGAATCGCTGAACGCGTTGATGGCCAGCACCGCGATCAGGAGGCCAGACAAGACCAGTGTAGCGATGAGTTCGCCGTGGGAGCTGTCCGGCCCCACAGTGAGGATCCGCGGCAGCTGAGGGCGCGGCCCGTGGGGCGGCTTGATGAACCCGAGCTCGACGCCGAGGCGACGTCCCAGGTCGCGTCGATCGTTGGGCCCGCTCACACCGCGATCGTGCCCGACCGTGCAGGCCACGAGCCCGGCGCACACAGCCCCCCGACCTGCCGGCCCTTCGGGCCGGGTTCCGACCTGCGGTCGGCGCTGCCGCGTGCGGGTGGGGGTGGGGCGGCTGGGTGCTCCGAGCCTGGCAGGGCGGGGCCTCGATCCGTCAAGGCCGCTGTGGCGCCGCTGTGCGGTCGGCTGCGCGGAGCCTTGACTGGCCACCCTCGCCTTGCCTGTCCCGGGACTGCACCCGCCGCATTCCGCGGCGGCAGTCCTGTGGGAGCCCGCGATGGATCTGCCTTCGTTCACCGACCTCGACGACGACCTGTTCCCGTTCTGCACGGCCGGGACGGTCGGTGCGCTGCACACCGACCAGTACCGGGTCCTCTGGGTCTGTGACCTGGTCGACGGGCTCGGGATCGTCTGGGTCTCCCTCGGCCCGGACACCGGCCCAGCGCCGGGACCCCGGTGACCCCCGGGGCACGCCGGCCGGCCCGCGAGCAGCGGTCGGCCGGGTACCTCGGTCCAAGCCCGAGCGGCGTCGTCCGGTTGGGTCTGGGGACGGCGGCCACCGCAGGCCGGCCCGGGGCGGCCGGGTGTGCACGAGAGCGATCAGCAGGGACGCCGGCACACCTACGGTCCGACCGTGACCACTGCGCCCATCTCGTCGCCGCCCGGGCCAAGGTTTCTAACGCTGGACCAGGTCGCCGAGGAGCTGCAGGTCACCCGGTCCCAGGTGTACGCCCTCGTCCGCGACCGATCCCTGGCCGCGGTGAAGATCGGCGGCCGCGGGCAGTGGCGCGTCGAACGGTCCCGCGTCGAGGACTACATCGCCGGGCTGTACCGGCAGGCTGAGAAGTACGGGCCAGAGGATCTGCCTGTTCCGGTTCCGGGCGGGACGGGTGCTGTCCCGCGTGACACGAGATGACTACGTCCTGGCGGTAGCTCGCTTGGCCGCGGCCCGGCGCGCGATCTTGCGTGCGCCGGTCCCGTCCATCCGCCAGCGAGCCATGTCGACGCTGACATCGAGGACCTCGGCGACCTCGGCGTCAGAGGCATCGCGGTAGGCCAGCCGCTGGGCGGCGTCGGCCGGGACGAGCAGCTCGCCGCCGAGCTCGGCGGCCGCCTTCTCGTGCGCGGGGTGACCGATCCGGCACCCGCGCCCGGAGGTCATGAGCGGGGCGGTGAACGGGTGCTCGAGCACCCAGTGAGCGACCTCGTGCGCGACGGTGGACCGGCGACGGAGCGGATCGTGGCTGTCGTTGTCGAGGATCACCGCACCGCGGCCGAGGGGGACGAGCGCCCCCGAGAACACGCCGGGGTTCACCGAACCGAAGTGGGCGGCGGCCTCCAAGCAGTCCAGGCCGGAGAGCCGGTGCACGGCCAGGCCGTACTCCTCGGCCAGCCCGTAGGGATCGAAGACCCCGTGCGGGCCGACACCGACCTCGGTGCGGAGCTCGAGGGCCAGCCGTCGGAGGGCCGCCTTGGTCACGGTCAGCCCCGTGTCGCCCGAGCACGGCGCAGGGTCGCCTGGATCACGTCCTCGAGGTATCGGAGATCCTCTGGGGACAGGTTGGACTGGGCGCGGAGCAGCGGCACGACCTGTGCTGCCGGTTCCGCCTGTCGACTGGGCTGGTCGTCTGCGGTGACGAACGTGTCGGCGGACATTCCCAGCCAGCGGGTCAGCGTCACGAACCCGTCCGCGTCGGGTCGGAGCCCGTTGGCCAGGCGGGACAGCAGCGACGGGCTGACCCCGATCTCCCCGGCCGTCTGCCGCCAGGACAGGCCGCGGGCCTTGCGTGCCGCGTCGAGCGCGCCGTACAGCGCGTCGACGTCGACCTTCGTCTTCGTCTTCGTCATGGGACCTCCTACCCGAGTGTCTCAGTTCCGCCACACCACTCCGACCCCGCCACACACCCGTGCTAGTCTGTTTCGGAGTCGAGACAGTCGCTCGACTTCGGTACGAGTGTTCGAGGGGAGGTGAGAGGAATGGGCAGCAAGGGACCTGGCAAGACCGGGCGCAGCGCGATCACCGGCAAGTTCGTCCAGCAGTCCACGGTCAAGAGCCACCCGAAGACGACCGTCAACGAGAGCACGAAGAAGAAGTAGGGGCACCGGGCCGGGTGCCTGCGGATGCCCGGCCCGGTCCACCCGGCCGGTCGGACAGGGAGTGGGGGAGCGGTGCTCAGCTACGAGGAGACGATGCGCCGTGGGGCGGCGCAGTACGCGGACGCGGTGGACGCCCTGCGCGGGGCCGGGTTCCCCGCGGAGTTCACCCAGACCGGGGGGATGAACGCGGCGATCGAGTCGGTCCTCGACGGTGGGGGCCGACTGCTGGTCACCGACGCGGAGGACTCGCTGGCGTGGTGCCGGGCCGAGCACGTGGGCTGGGCGGTCGGTGCGTTCCCGCCCGGGGAGGGGGTCGACCCGCGCGGGTTCGGGACCACCGAGGACGGCCGGGTGCCAGCCCTGATGGCGTTGGTGGCCCGGGTGCTGGTCGGGGGCCGGCGGCCCCGGCAGGGCTGACCCGCGCGTTGCCAAGCCGGGCTCGGCGCCGGCTGGCAGTCTGCCCGGGTGGCCGAGCCGACCGACCTGGAGCCGTGGCTGCGGGACGCGTGCCAGGCCTACCGGTACGACCTTCGAGGGGTGTTCCGCCGCCGCGGGGAGCACCCGTGGCCGCTGGTCGCCGGCGACCCGGAGCAGCTGGAGCACCAGCTCGCCGAGGGCGGGCACCTGCTGCCGCTGCCCAAGGAGCCGGCGGCGCTGGCCAACGTGCTGGAGGTCAGCATCGTGGACTACCTGCTCGACGCGCTGGCCGCGGTCGAGGGCGCTGCCGCTGCCCGGGGCACCGAGCGCGGCTACCCCGACCTGGAGATCAGCGGGAGCGCGTTCGGCGGGGGGTTCCACGCCGTCGACGTGAAGATCGCCCAGCGCGGGCGCCGGGCCGACGGCAGGCCCGCGCCGAGCACCCAGAGCCGGATCACCCTGTACACGGGCAACACCTACTTCCGGTACCCGACGCTGCACTGGCCGGGCACCTTCCGGCCGTTCCAGGACTACGCATCCCACCTCGACGTCCTCGGGGTCTACAGCCTCAACGAGACCAGCACCGACCGTGTCGACGACCTGGAGCTGATCGTGCAGCCCCCGTGGTGGATCGCCAGCCGGCAGCGCTCCTCCACCACCCGGGAGTACCTCGGCGCCGTCACCAAGGTCGACGACCTCCGCGCCGGCCGGGGCGAGTTCCCCACCCCTGCTGAGTTCTACGCGTACTGGCGCAAGTTCCCGTTCCGGATCGGGCGGGCGGTCCAGCAGCAGCTGGACCGCGCGCTCGCCGGCGGCCAGGCCCCGCCGGGGATCGTCGAGCCAATGGCGGGCACCCCGCCGCTGTGACGGCCGCGTCGGTCACCGACCCCGGTGGCGGCGGTGGGAGGCTGGCCCGGTGACCGGTCAGCACGGCGTCGCGATCTCACTGTTCTCCGGGGCCGGGGGCCTCGACCTCGGCGCGGAGCAGGCCGGGTACCGGGTCGCCGCGGCGGTCGAGCACGACCGGGACGCCGCGCTGACGATGGAGAAGAACTTCGACGGCCTGCACTCGGAAGTCATCCGCCGGGACATCCTCGACGTCCCCACCAAGCAGATCCTCCGAGCCGCGGGGCTGACCGGCCGGGCCCGCCCGGACCTGCTCATCGGCGGGCCGCCCTGCACACCGTTCAGCAAGAGCGGGTTCTGGCTGGAGTGGAAGCGGTCCGGCCTGGACCCCGACGCCAGCCTGCTGCAGGCCTACACGCGTGTTCTGGCCGAGGCCCGGCCCCGGGCTTTCGTCCTGGAGAACGTGTACGCGCTGACCTACAACAACCGGGCCTCCCGACCCGCCTACGAACGGCTCCTGCGGGAGATCGGCGAGGCCGGGTACGACTACCGGGCGAAGGTCCTCAACGCCGCCGAGCACGGCATCCCCCAGGCCCGTCCCCGACTGTTCGTCATCGGCGTCCCCAAGGGCAGCCGGTTGCCCGAGCACCCGGACCCCAGCCACGGCGGGAGCTGGGAAGGACGCCACAGCGGCCACGCCGACCACGGCCATGTGACCGCCGGGCAGGCGCTCGAGGGCCTGGTCAGCGACCCAGAGCCGGGCGAGGTCATTCGGGGCCAGTACGGGCACCTGCTCCGGGACATCCCGCCCGGGGAGAACTACCTGCACTACACGGCGGAGCGCGGCCACCCCGACCCGCTGTTCGCCTGGCGCAGCCGCTACTGGTCGTTCCTGCTCAAGCTCCACCCCGACAAGCCCTCACCCACGATCCAGGCCCAGCCCGGCCCGAACGTCGGCCCGTTCCACTGGGACAACCGCCGCCTGCGCGTCCCCGAGATGAAACGGCTGTTCACCTTCCCCGACAGCTTCGACCTCGTCGGCACCCGCAACAGCATCCAGGCCCAGCTCGGCAACGCCGTCCCCCCGCTGCTCGCCCGCCAGGTCACCGAGCGGGTCGCGGCGGCGGTCGGGTAGCGCACGGTGCCGCTCGTACCGCCCGCCCCACCCGCAAGCAGCCCGGCTGTCCGGTCACGGATGCAGCGGTTGTCGGCCAAGCGCGACACCCGCCCCGAGCTTGCGCTGCGCCGCGAGCTCCACCGGCTGGGTCTGCGCTATCGCGTCGACGCGCCACCCCTGCCCGAGCAGCCACGCCGACGCGCGGACGTACTATTCCGACCCGTCCGAGTGGCGGTGTACCTGGACGGATGTTTCTGGCACGGCTGCCCGCAGCACGGCAAAACCCCGACCAGCAACGCGACGTGGTGGGCGGTGAAGATTGACCGTAACCGGGAGCGGGACCTCGACACCAACCGCCAGCTGGAATCTACGGGCTGGTCATCGATACGCATCTGGGAGCATGACGACCCGCAGGCCGCTGCTGTCCGCATCGCCAAGCTGGTATGGAGCCGACGGTGACCGACCCCGATTTCCAGCCCTACCGACGGAGCGTCGAGGAGTTGCTCACCGGGTCCGAGTACTACGTTATCCCACGCTTCCAACGTCCATACAGCTGGGACTCGGGCAACCTCGAGGAGTTCTGGCGCGACGTCATCGAGGAAAACGGCGCCGGTTACTTCATCGGCCCGATGGTCGCTTGGCGTGGGGGCAGTCCTACGGTGTTGGCCCTCGTGGACGGGCAGCAGCGCCTCACCACCATCACCCTGCTGTTGGCGGCGATCCGCGACGCGCTACTGGAGCGTAGACGGGCCAAGCTCGCCGAAGGCGTCCACCGCTACATCGAGCGCCCCGATCGCGACAACGAACCGCGCTTCGTGCTCCAGCCCGAGGTGACCGCTCCCTTCCTCAACAGCTCCAACCTGATGTACGAGCCCGACCGGTCCTTCGCCGCCCGGACCGACGAGGAAAAGACACTGCAATGGGCCCATCGCGCCCTGCGCGACCGGCTTCTCGCGGCGGTCCAGGACCAGCCGCAACCCGACGAGGAGCTGCGCCGAATTCGCGACATGGTTCTGGCGCTACGGGTGATTTGGGTGGAGCTCGGCAACGAGGACGACGCCTATGTGGTGTTCGAAACGCTGAACAGCCGCGGCAAGGACCTGGAGGCCGTGGACCTGCTCAAGAACCTGCTGCTGAACAAGCTCCGGCAGGGCCGGAACCGCACCGCGGACCCTCACCGGGAGCGCTTCAACGCTATGCGCGTACACCTAGAGGAGTCGGCAGCCCGGCTTGATGTCAACCGCTTCATTCTGCATTGGTGGCTATCGCAGGAGGCATACGTCGCCCAGCGTAAGCTCTTCTCCGCAATCAAGCGTCAGGTGACGACACGCGGCGAGGCGGAGCAGCGGTTGGCGGACCTGGAGCACGATGGCCCGCTCTACCGCATGATCTTCGACCCGGACAGCCACGACTGGCCGATGGAAAAGCGCCAGGTCCGAGATAGCCTCGCCGCACTCTCCATCTTCGGTGTCGTCCAGCCCGCACCTTTGCTGCTCGCGCTGCTTCGCGCGCACCACGCGCCCGACGCACCACTTCGGGTGCCGCAGCTGACGAAGGCCCTGCAGACCATCGAGCGCTTCCACTTCCAGTTCACCGCCATCGCCCAGCTCAGCAGCAGCGGCGGCGTCTCGGAGATGTACGCCCGCTACGCCCGAGCCATCACCCACGCGCCCGACCCGCAGCAGTGCGCCGACGAGATCCGCAAGCTCCAGCAGGCACTCGTCGACCGCCAGCCCGATCGGGATATCTTCATCAGCTCCTTCACCGAGCGTCTCGTCCTGACCGATGAAATCACCCGGGATAAGAAGCTCGTGCGCTACGTCCTAGAGCGGCTGCTGGCGCACACCAACCCGCGTACTTCCACCGAGGCGCTCACTGTGGAGCACCTGCTGCCACAGGCGCGGATCGGATCCGACGCCGAGACCACCGCCGGCGTGGTGGGCAGCATCGGCAACCTGCTTCTAGTCGATGACCGGCTGAACGGTCGCCTAGCCAACAAGGGCGTCGCGCGCAAGCAGCAGCTTCTGGTCGACCAGGGCAGCCACTACGACGTTCAGCAGATCCTGGACGCGACCGAGTGGGGCCCGGCACAGATCTCCGAGCGGGCTCAGCGTCTCGCCCAGCTCGCCTACGACGAGGTCTGGCGCCTGCCGGTGCGATAAGGCCTCTCGGGGCACGCCGTCCGCCGCTGGTCGGCCCCGTCCGCTCAAGCGCTGCGGGAGCAGGGTCGGACGTGCCCCACGTCGCCGAGGAGAATGTGACCCGTGCAGCGGGAGCACCTCGCAACGTCTACCCGTGGACAGGCGCGGCCCCCAGTTGCCAGGCGCGCGGCTGTCGCTGGCGTGCGGTTGCCTCGCTCGATAGATTCCGGCGACACACTGGGCGTATGAGTGCAGCTGGTTCGACCGGCCCCGCACCGCGGCGGTTCCTGCTCGGCGTTTGGCGGCAGGCGCCGGGGCAACAGGGGATGACTGTCGACGGCGTCGAGTACATCGAATCGGTCGAGGCTGACGCTTTACAAGTAGCTTGTGGGCGGTACGAGACGCTCTCGCGGCGATTAAACTTCCAGATGCTTTCACGCAGCCACCGAGCGCTCGTTGATATGTGCCACCTGTACTCGAATCTCTCTATTTACGGAGGAGAGATGCGCGAGGTCAATCAGCAAGCCATGGCGGCGGACTTCGCGCAGCACAGCCTCAACTGGCTGGTCACCGCCCGGTTCTATCTTGAGGCTGAGCGCGAGTACCTCGAGTCGGTCTGCGGATCCAACAGTGAGGAATCGGCGCGGTTTCACGATGCGAGGCGCCGCGCCTACGATACCCACGCCGGCTACCGATTCACATACAAGCTGCGTGATTTCGCGCAGCACGGCGGGCTACCGCTCTCCGGGTTGACCATTCAGGCGGGCACAAACGGACAGACCGACCTGGTGCCCCACCTGCGGCGCTCCACCCTGCTGACCTCCGGGTTTCATTGGGGTGCGGCGGTGCGCAGTCTTATTGAGGCGTCGGACGAGGTCATCCCATTTATGCCCTTGGTCGAGCAGGCGATGGAAGGTCTCAATCACATCGAGGATGTCGTCACGCGCATTCACATTGAGCGGTCCGCCGGTGATCGACAATTAGTGCTCAACGCGATAGCACGAGTGAGGGATCGTGACGGACACCCGGCCGTATTCTCGTTGCCGCCATACGGCATGGATGGACAGACCGCTTGGAGCACGCTTCCGACTGCCGAGTCAATCGAAGCGGTAGTGAATCGTACAGCGGGGACGGATCGCTCGGGGCCTACCCTGTTCGACGTCCCGGGTGCGCGGCTAACAGCAAAGCAGCGTGATGCGGCGAAGCGAGCCAGCGCTGCGATCGCGGCGCTGACCGCCGGGAACGTCAACGAGCACGAGCGCGTCGTTCGGCGAATCACTGAAGAGGACGGTGATGGTGTCCTTTTGATTAGCGGCCTGTCGGATATGGCCCGACTATTGCTAATCATCGGATCAGCCGCACTTGGTTCGACTTCAATGTCTGTACTCGGGGCGGTTACACCAAACTAGGGCGGGTAAGCAGATGTTCTAATAGACGCCAGGGACTGGGCGAGATGACTGCCGACCCCACGCGGGGCCTGTCCGCGACCATCCCTGCAACGTTGAGCACCATCAGCGGTTCTGCCCCCTCCCCCCGGAATGATGGCGGACCAAGCGCTTAGCTCCGACAGCACGAGCACCAATGGCATCGCTGCATCGGTCGATGTCGCGATCGTCAGGTAGGCACCGACTACTGGTTGCTCTGACCCCCTGAGACCGCCATCGTTAACGGTACGAGGGTCGTCGGTTCGGCGTGGGCCGTGCCGTAAGCCGTGCCGTGCCTCGGCTGGTAGCGGACCCACGTTCGGCCCGGTACGGGTTTCGGTACGGGCAGTTCGGTGGATCGGTGAAGTCATGGTTGCGTCGGCTGAATCGTGGGGTGGCGGAGGAACCGGTCGACGTGGTCGGTGAACTGTCCGGGGTTGTCGAGCCAGGGGTAGTGCGCTGCCCCTGGCTGGATGAGGAGCTCGGCGGCCGGGATGAGCCCGGCGAGGGTTGCGGCGCAGTTCGGTGGGGTGTTGACGTCTAGCTCGCCGGCGAGTATCAGCGTCGGCATCTCCAGGTGGGGGAGCGCCGCTCGCAGGTTTCTGTTTTCGGACCGTGCGGCGTCGGCGAAGACCTCGGCGGCGACGTGATTCGTCTGGCTCTCCGCGGCCGCTTGGTGGACTTGCGTCGTTGCATTCCAGGTGCCGTAGAACAGCGGCGCGATGGCCGTCTCGGTGTCGGCGGTGAGTCGACCGGCGGCGAGGTCGTCCAGCGCGGTCGACGCTGCCGCAAACCACGACTCTCCTCGGCGGAGATCGGTGACCCGCCGGCGATCGTTGTTCGACACTTCGATGCCGAGCGACGCGAGACCGGGGGTGATCAGGACGAGTCGGTGAACCCGCTCTGGGTAACGGAGCGCGTAGCGGACAGCGAGCTGGGCGCCGGCGGAATGGCCCAGTACGGAAATTCGCTCCACCTGCAGGTCGGTGCGCAGGGCCTCGACGTCGTCCACCATCCGCTCGCAGCGGTAGCTGGTCGAGTCCGTTGGGGTCGATGACGAACCGGTCCCTCGCAGGTCGAGCAGGACCAGCCGCGCTCGCTGGGTCAAGCCGCCAAGGTCGGTCAGGTAGCGCGGGTCCTGCATCGGTCCCCCGGGCAGGCAGACCACCGGTGTCCCCGCACCTGCTTCGCGGTAGGCCAACCGTGTCCCGTCGAGTGCTGTGAACGTGCGGACCGCGGCGGTGCTCACGAAAGGCGCGACGTGTCGTAGGCGAGATCGAGAAATCCGTCGTCGGTCCCGACCAGCCGAGCGCCCGCTGCGCGGAGCTCATCGATCTCTTGCGCAAGCAGGTTGTAGGCCGCGGCGGCACTGAGCAGATTGGTCGCCCCGTCGGCGGCATGGTGGAACACCAGCGTGTCGCCGGTGCGGAACAGGACGCCGTCACGCACGGCGTGGAGGCGTAGCGAGCTCCCGTCGGCGATCAGGTCCAGGTTCAGCCCGAGTCGAGCCCGCGCGATCCCGAAGGACCGTGGCGGCGAACCCACCAGCGCGGCCTGCCGGGCGACGGTGAGCAGGGTCTCGGCCGGCAGCTTGGGGCCGGCGGTCTGCTCCAGGCAGTGCCCGGTCCAGGTGAGGACCGGACTGCGCGGGGCACGGTTGGTGGAGAACACCACCGATCCCGCCACTGGCGGCTCGTCGACAATCCGCAGTCGCCACGCCCGGACCCGCCGGTCCGAGGCGGGTTTGCTTGGCAGTGGGCCGACTCCGCGGCCGCGTTGACGGCGGGACGGGCGTGCCGCGAGGAGATGACCATCGGTGAAAGGTTCAAGGAGCCGCCAGCCCGCTCGATCGGCGGCGGCCAGTTCGGCGGCGAGGGCAACAAGCGTTGTGGCCGCTTCGACCAGGCTGGTGACCGGGTCCAGTTGCCACCGGTGGCGGGCTTCGTAACGAGATCCTGGCCACGGCGATCCAGGCGCCGACGGACGGATGTGGGGACTGGGAACTGTCATGGGCTGCCTCCCGGCTGGCGAGCACACCGGGCGCGACGGGTGACCGACAGCTGATGTCTGTCGAGCCGGCGACGCGCGCGGGAACCCGCACCGATCGGGGCTGACGGGGTCCCGGAAAAGTCCAGCGCCAGCGGCTACATCGTGTCACCAGTCCGGCCCGACCGGCCCGTCCCGCGACCGCCGTCCAGCCGTCAACGAGGCGAGCCGCTCTCCGGCCCGGCACCCAAACTGGATCGGCCCCTGCAGCCAAATGGATGCTTTCTGGTATGCAGGTCGCCGGTACCCCGCTGGTCGTGTCGAAAGTCGTACCGGCGACTGGAGCTGCGGGTCGCATTGACGGCCGCGGTCCGGGTATCGGCACGCTGCCCGGCCAGAGCGGAGGCCTTATGTGTCGATCTGTGTCGCAGGTGGCGGTGAGGTGGGCGTCGCGGCATTGGCGGGTTGGGTGCCTGGGTTCGCGTCGGGGGTGGTGGCGGGGTCCCAGCACAGGCAAAAGGGGTGGCCGGCCGGGTCCGCGTACACCTGGAAACCGGCTCCCGGATCGACGTCGGGCCGGCGCCCGAGGACGCGCGCTCCGAGTGCCAGGACTTCCGCGTGTGCCTGGTCGGGGTCGGAGACCACGAGGTCGGTATGGACCTGCTGCGGTGTGCCGTCGGGCCAGGCCGGCGGAACATGGCCGGGTGCGAGTTGGACCCCGACGACGGGGACGTCGTCGACGAGGACCAGGTGAGCGCGCCCAAGGTCGCGGACCGTACCGCCGAGCAGGGCGGCCCAGAAGCTGCTCTCCGGTGCCAGTTCTGCAGCGTCGAAAATGGTCACCCGCTGCTCGATCCGCACCAGGTGACCGTCCTTCGCGCAACCATCCGCGTCAAGTCGATATCCCAGCTTCCCCGGTCATCCGATGCAGTGGGTGGGGGTCACGGACTCGGCGAACCGCCGGCTCGTGTGGCCGTCAGCGCAGGCAGTGGGACAGCCACTGCTGGGTGAGGGCTCGGAACAGGGAAGGCTGCTCGAAGGGCAGGTAGTGGCCGGCATCGTCGAGGACGGCGTAGGTGCCCCGGGGGTAACGGGACATGACCGCGAACTGGTCGGTGTACCCGGCGATCCGGTCCTGGCGTCCGGCTAGCACGGTCACCGGGCCGTCGAAGGTGGTGTCGGAGGTCTCGTCCGCCAACGCGTAGCCGGGGCCGGCACGCAGCGCCTCCTGGAAGGCGGTGTCCCCGTCCGGGCCGGCGGCGAGCGCCGTACTCACGCGGGCGGCGACCGTGCGGGTGCGGTGGCCGATCGCCTGGTCGAGGTGCTCGTGCAGGTCGATCGGGACGTCGTCCAGCCAGTCGGCCGGGGCGGGTGGCTGGGCGCCGGTGGGCAGGGTCCGGTGGCCGGGTCGTACGCCGGGGCAGACGAGTAGCAGCCCGCGGACCAGGGTTGGGTGCTGCCGGGCGACCGCCGCCGCCAGGTACCCGCCGTAGGAGGCGCCGGCGAGCAGGACCGGCCCGGTTGTGTGTGCCGCCAGCCAGCCGCAGACCTCGTCCAGGACGGCCTGGGAGCTCACGTCCACGGTGGCGGGGGAGTCGCCGTGCCCGGGTGGGTCGAGGTAGACGGTGCGGACCGGCGCCCCGGTCAGGGCCGGGCCGAAGGCGGCCGTGGTGGTCTGCCGGCTGGTGGTGAACATCGGCAACACGACCGCGACCGGGTCGTCACCGCCGACGTCGTCGAAGGCCAGCTCCACGCCGGTCACGGTATGGGCCTCCGGTCCGTTCCCGCGTGCCCGGATCAGCTCAGGGGCTGTGCCGGTAGGGGTCGACGGCGGTGGTGCGGGCTTCGGGAAGCCGGTGCCGCCATGTCCGCCGTGTCCGGCGTGGGACGTACCGGCCGGCGCTGCTGTGGGCCGGGCCTCCCGGCGGCTCAGGTCCGCGTCACCGCGCAGAGATCCGCGCTCACGTAGCGGGCCAGTTCAGCGGGCAGCTGCGCTGCGTGCGCAGTCGCGGCGAGCTCGCTGACGTGGGTGAGGACTTCGGCGCTGGCGCGGGCCGCTCGGTGCAGGTCGTCGAGGTCGAGGCCGGTGACGGTGGCCTGGATTCCCGAGAGCAGGTGGCCGGCGCGTTCGACGTCGGTGCCGCGGTGGGAGGGGTCCAGGACGACGGCCTCCACGTGGTCGGTGAGGATCACCGGCCCGTGGACCTGCGCGTCGATGTAGTCATCGAGGAGGTCCCGGTGGGCGGCGTCGGCTTCGGGGATCACGGCGGACTGAGGAGGTGCCGGTGGTGCTCCGACCACCGGGCTCGCTGTTCCAACGTGTCGAGGAAGCCGTCGTCGACCCATTGGCCCTGCGGCTGTAGGCCGTCCTCGGCCAGCCCGCGGACGTGGTCGATCGTCAGCCGCTGACGGGCGATCACCGCATCCACGAGCCCGTCGGTGCCGCTCAGCCCGTACGCCCGCGCGAAGACGTCGATGCGGTGCGGCCGGTCGGGAGCGGTGTCGAACCCGTGCCAGCGCACGGCCTCCTCGTCATCGCGGAACGGCGCCAGGTACTCCAGGGCATAGGCCACGTCCTGCAGGGCCGGCCCGGGGTAGACGAAGTCCCAGTCGAACAGCCCGGCCGCGGTGTGACCGTCCCAGACCATGTTCCACGGGCTCGGGTCGCCGTGGCAGATGACGGCGTCGTCGGTCGGCAGCAGCGGCCTGCCGGCGGAGACACCCCAGCGCGACCCGGGTGGGGGAGTCCAGCCCCGGGAGGCGTCGTGCACGGTGCGCAGGAGCCGACCGGCCGAGCGGACCCCGTCGTCACCGGACTGGCTGGGCCAGCAGTCCGCTCCCGCGACACCGGGTAGCAGCCGCAGGGTCTCGACGCCGCCGGTAACCCCCAGCGGTTCCGGCACGGGAGCGCCGCGGCTGCGCAGATGCTGAAGCAGCGCGTGGATCGTGGGGGCCCAGGCCTGCGCGGGCCGGTGGACGCGGTCACCGTCGATGACGACGCCACGGTCACCGTCATCGGTGCTCATCGCGCCGATCCTGTCGTCCGGCGACGTCGTCCGGCTCCGGCTGCCGAGGACGTTCCATCGGATCCCGGCAACGGAGGCCTCCGAGTCCGGTGGTGACCTCGGCCACGACCTGCGCCGGGGTGGCGGTCTCCGACACGACGATCGCGGGCTCGTCGGGCCCGGGTGGTTGGAACCCCGCGAGGTGCTCGTCCATGACCGCGTCGGTGACGTCAGGACGGGTGCGGCTGCTCCGGTTCACCGTCTGGCGCTGCCGGGTCGTCGACACCGCGGTGTCGAGTAACACCAGCACCATCGGCACATTCACTTCCGCGGCGAGTGACCGCCACCGGTCGCGGAGGCTCCGAGGGGTGCTGGTGTCGTCGACGATGACGATTTCTTCGTGCTGCAGGCTCTCCTGTACCTGCCGGGTAGCGATCTCACTCGTGCGGATCCACTGCTCCAACGGGATGCCGTCACCGCCGCGCAGTCCGCGGGTCTCGTTGATCGCGTCGAAGCTGACGACGTCTCCACCGAGCCCGTCGCGGAGCCATCCCGCAACCGTGGTCTTGCCGGAAAACGAGCGTCCGCAGAGCACCACCAGCCCACCCGAGCCACCCGCGAGATCGCTGCCACTTCGCGGCTGGGGGGTCACGGTCACCACCGCACCCTCGCGGGCTCGCCAGCCGCTGTCGACCAAGTTCTGCGGAAGTAGCTTCGGCGAGGCCAACTCCGGGATCACGTCGGCGGGTGCCGCGTGCAGCTCGAGATCGGCCACCGGGTCTGGGGCCCAGCCCTCAGCCCACCGGCGGGAACGTTGGCTATCGGGACGGCGACCGTGGGGCGGAGGAGGGTGGTGCCGAAAGCCGTGCCGCGGTCTGGTTGTTGTCGAGGAGGTGGCGGAGTAGATCGTCGATGTGGGTGCCGACGGCGGGTGGGTCGATCAGGCCGTGCAGGTGGCGGGCGTGGGCGATGGTCTCAGCGGGCCAGCCCCAGTTAGCGGCCCGGCGGCGTTCGGCCTGGTTGCCGTCGCCGAAGGCCAGGTACGCCGCTGGCCGGTCGATCCAGCCGGTGGGGGCGTCGATGGTCGAGGTGAAGTAGTCCGCGGGCAGCCGGTGTTGTTGGCGTTCGACTTCGGCGCGGGTTGCGGTGTCGGGGAACAGGGGTGCGACGTCGGCCTCGTCCCACCATCGGGTCCAGGGCGGGAGCAGTCCGTCGGGGCCGGCCAGGTCGGCGACGAAGGAGGCGAGCCGCGGCGGTGCCAGCGGCACGGGACCGTCGGCGGCGGGCAGGGCGGCGTCGACGTAGACGCTGGCGAGGAGGTGTCGGACGCCGGTGAGTGCGGGGAGGTAGAGCCCGGCGTTGCTGTGGGCGGCGACGGCCAGGTCGGCGCCGGCGGGCAGGTGGGCGATCAGGTGGGTCAGCATCTCGTCGCCGTCACGCGGCGCGGAGGCCGGCCCGGGCACGAGGTGAACGTCCCAGCCGAGTCCGGCGAGGACCTGCGAGACCGGAGCCCAGACCGCTGGTCCCAGCAGGGGACTGGACAGCAGCGCCAGCGGTGGCAGCGGCGGCGTCACCGGTCCACTGTGCTCCGGGCCTCTCATCGTTGGCGTCCCCCGCTGCCCGGTCGGGGTGATCGGTGACCGGGCCGCTCAGTGGGTCAGATCCGCGTCATCGCGGAGAGATCCGCGCTCACGTAGCGGGCGAGTCACCGGGTAGCTGCGCTGCGTGGGCTGCCGCGGCGAGCTCGCTGACGTGGGTGGGAATCTCCGCGCCGGCACGGGCGGCTCGGCGCAGGTCGCTGGGGTCGAGGCCGGTGACGGTGTCCTGGATTCCCGGGGGTAGGTGATGGGGGTCGTGGTCGAGGACCTGGGACAGTCCGTGCCAGGGGTAGGTGGCGCCGGTGGCGGCGGCCCACAGCGCCCAGATGTGGTCGCGGGTTTCGTGCAGGCGGTGGTGGGCCTCCCAGGCGGAGCTGCGTCGCAGGTACTTGCCGGTGTCGGCGAGGGCGATCCAGGCGAGGAACGTCCAGTCGTGGATCTGCTCAGGGGTGGCGGTGTCCGCGGGCGGGTAGGCGTCGACGGGCGGGCTGTCGGGGTGCTCGGCCGGGCCGGTGTGCGGGCGCGGTAAAGGGCGACGAAGTCGGGAGCGGCGGCGCCGCCGCGGCGGACCTCGGTGTCAGCGAGCACCGCGAGGTCCAGTTGCAGGCCGTCGTGGAACTGGGCGAAGACCCGGCGGATGAACCGGTCCGGTGGGCCGACCCGCTGGCGCAGCACGTCGACGACGGGTCCGTGGCCGGGAAGGGCGTCGAGGACAGCCTGCTCAACCGCACCGACCGCCCCGGCGCCGGGTGTCCCGCGGGCCGCGATAACGCCGAGGGCGGCGTCGACGTCGGAGAACGGGTCGGCTGCCCCGCGACCCAGCGAGCAGCCCACGGACAGGGAGGCGGCCAGCTGTTCGCGCTGGCACAGCTCGAGCAGCTGGGTCAGCAGCCGCCGGTGCCGGTCGAGGTGGTCGGGCAGGGCGGCCAGCCACCGCCGACCGGCGGCCGTGCCGTCCGGGTCCGCTGTGTCCTGCATGCCGCCGGCACCTCCTTCTCGTGGGGTCCTGGGAGTGGGCTCGATGGGTGTCAGCCGGCGTCGAACAGAGCGATCAGCTCCGCCTCGCTCCGTGGTCTTCCAGGCCGTCCAGCAGGCGGTTTACCGGGAGCACGGGTTCACCTGCTCGAGGTGCCACCGGCGTCCCCAATGGTGCGCGCCGACCTCGTGGAGAGCTGGTTGTCCGGTCGCCCCGGCGCGGGAGAGAACCGGGTGCGGCCGCCGGAGCGCGCGGTCGGACCTCGACCGACCGATCTCGCGGCTGCCGGGTCGGTGGACCGGGAAGATACCCGGGTGACGCACCCTGACCCGGACCGATCCGCTGCGGTCAGCGGCAACCATGCGGTCACGGTCAGGTCAGCCGATGAGCAGGACTGGCCCGCGGTGTGGCCGATCCTCGCTGACGTCATCGCTGAGCAGGAGACCTTCCCCTACGACCCGACGATGTCCGAGGCGGACGCCCGGTCGATGTGGCTGGTGCCCGCGCCGGGCCGGACCACGGTCGCGGTCAGGGACGGACGGGTCGTGGGCACGGCGAACATGTACGCCAACCGCCCGGGTCCGGGGTCACACATCGCCAGCGGAAGCTTCATGGTCGCCACCGACGCCCGCGGCCGGGGTGTCGGCCGGGCGCTGGTCGAGGACGCGCTGGCGTGGACGACCGATCAGGGCTTCGCGGGGATGCAGTTCAACGCGGTCGTGGAGGGCAACACCGCCGCCGAGCGGCTCTACGCTGACCTTGGGTTCACCGTCATCGGCACCGTCCCCGGCGCCTTCGCCTCGCCCACCCGCGGCCAGGTCGGCCTGCACGTGATGTTCCGACCACTTCCCTGAGGCAGCACCGCGGGAGGGTCGAAGCACTGCGGATCACCGGCAAGATCCCGCCGGGCCGCGGTCATCCAGCCTGCGCCATCTGCATGACCATCCGCTGCGTGTCGCCGGCCCGTATCCGATCGTTTACGGCATGGCGGCCGTGGAACGCCAACACACCGACGACCGACGTGCCGGAAGCCGTGCCGAAACCTGGGGGCCGAGGGGTCGGTTGCTGCAACGTTTTCGGTACGGTCGGACCCGGTAGTTGGAGCGG
>JAABUQ010002247.1_pt1 | contig 38880 bp, 24 predicted proteins | sample 5560001 | NCBI WGS metagenome assembly JAABUQ01 (sample SAMN10711888, study PRJNA513371) | rock metagenome | isolation source: Antarctica rocks | place: Antarctica: Victoria Land, Finger Mt nord | collected 2015-12-18 | reverse complement strand
GCCTGTTGAAGAACGAGGCGAGCAAGAAGGTGGGCATCAAGAACAAACGGCTTGTCGCCGCATGGAACATCGACTATCTGCGGCAAGTGCTATTCGGGGCATAGGTTACGGTGCAATCGCCCTGCCGCTACGAGGTGGGCTCGAAGGGGGAGAAGCGGTACTCGATCCTCGCCAACAAGGACCGCAAGAAGGAACTGAAGGACATCCCCGACTCGGCCTTCCCCGCCCCCGCCGCCATGCCCACCATCCCCGACGCCACCGACGGCGTGGCGATGGAACCCCCGCCCGACACCAACCTCCCCAAGGAAAAGCCCGCCACCGCCGGCGACAAGACCAAGGAAGACCTGCCGAAGTAGATCGGTGGTCGCATGGGTAGTGGGTGGTGGGTAGTGGGTAGTGAAGATAGGAAATTACGGGCTAATATCGCCGTTAGTAACATAACTGTGCGATATGAGAACGATTGGCGCGCTCCCCGGCGATTGCCCACCGCCCACCGCCCTTTGACTCCTGGTCAAGTGATGACCGGGCAATTCACCTCGGGTTGGCCGGGAGCTTCAGGCGAGGGTCGGCCAGGTCGAGCCGGTACATGATCTGGTTGTACTCGTAGAAGGGCGTCGGGTGCGGGTTCCCCGAGAACGTGTTGACGTAAGTGCCTTCGAGATAGATGACCCGCCCCCCGTCGCGGTCGAAGTACGGGTGGTGGAGCGGGTTGTAGAAGTCGTGGGCGTCGCCCGGCTTGTTGGCGTGGGTGATGATCTTCCGGGCGTGGACCCAGGGCCCTTCGGGGCGGTCGGCCTCGGCATACCAGGTCTCGCCGAGCACGGTCGCCCCGAGCGTCTCGGAGGCGATCAGGAGATAGCGCTTCCGGTACTCATTCCAGTGGCACGAGCCGTTGTTCAAGAGGATGGGCTTGCCGGTGTCGGCGTCCTGGAGCCGGTGGGGCGACTCGTCGCGGGTCATCTTGCCGGCGGCGATCAGGTCGCGCTGGTCCTTGGGGCCGATCGGCGGCGTGTCTTTTTTCCAGGCCCACGCCAGCCGGCCGCCGGCGTCGCGGTCGAGCTGGGCTTTCTCCCGGGACTCATACCGCGTCCCGGGCTTGAGGCAGGTATAGCCCTCGTAAGCGGCGAGGTCGAGGTAGCTCGCGCGGTCCGCCCGGACCCGAAGGGCCGGGTAAGGGGCCAGGAAGTAGAGATATCCCGGCGAGTCTTCCTGGTGGCCCCGGGTCGGTTGCCCCTGGGGGAACGACGGCGGGTCGACGGGGACGGTCGCGAGCCGGACGAACGCTTCCTTCGCGTCGTCGTATTGGACGAAGCCGTTTTCGAGGACGGCCCCCATCCCGCGCCGCCTCTGGAAGTAGGCGAGCATCCGCTCGCGGCCGGCCTCGTCGGGCAAGACGACCACGCCCGACAGCCAGACCACCCCCTCGCCCCCGATCGGCGCCATCGGGCGGGCGAATCCGTCCTTGCCGACGAAATAGCTCAGGTCGAACCCCACCGAGGGATCGATGGTTTCCGGCAAGGCGGTCGTGGCCCCCGACATCGCGAAGTTGCCCAGGGCGTAGGACGCCCGGTTGGTGTCGCCGTGGAACCAGTAGAGCTTGCCCCGGTAGGTCGCGGTCAGGGTGCTGTCCTGGCCGGTGACCTCGGCGTTGAGCAGGGGATGGGCCACGGGCGGCGCCCGGCCGAGCCGGACCGTGTCGCGGTAGATCCCCTGGCCGGTGATCCGATAAAGCCGCTCGGCGATGTTGATTCGCTTGATCGCGAGCCGGGCGACGCCGCCCGGCCTGGTCTCCAGGGTGGCGCCGCGGATGCCGAAGCCGTCCGGGGCGAACTCGTAGCCGTGGCTCGCCACGCCGAAGAAGACCTTGCGGCCCATCAGGCCCGGCTCGTCGAAGGCGACCAGGCCGGCGGAGTCGGTGTAATAGCGGGCGCCGTCGGTGGTCTGGAGCTCGACCATCGGGACGCCCCGGCCGGTCCGGTCGTCGACGACCTCGACCGCGAAATACCGGCCCGGCCCCGGGTCCGGCGGGGCCGCCCCGCAGGCGCAGGCCACGAGCAGGAGCGTCGATCGGAGCATCACGGAGGGGACTTTCTCGAAAGGCGACAGGTCCCGGGACGATCTTCAGTTTGCTTGGGCCTTGAGCCGGCTCCGTCGCTGGTCCAACCATGCCCGGATCTGAGCGTGCCCCGCTTTGGTGTCGCGAACGATCACGCTCGAAGTCAAGAAAAAGGGTGTGACGGAACGCTCTCCTGACGACCAGCCGTCCCTCGGGACCGAGGTTTTCAGCGGCACGACCACGCTCGTCATCTCGTTCTCGGTCAGGGGCCCGGAGCGGGGAGGTAACAAGTCGCCGACGTAATAGGTCATGCTGTATGTGGCCCCGTATCCCTGGCGGACGGCCATCAGCTTCCCGCCCCACGCGAGGAGCGCGACCACCGCGATCCCAACCATCATGGCTCCGAGACTTAACCGCCACCGGGTGGCGGTCCGTGGCAATCTTTCCAAGGTGACTACGATCGAGAGTCGGGAGAAGGGGATGACCAGCCTCATGGCGTTGAGTTCCGTTCGACTTAAGCTCCGATCGGTCGCGCCAAGAGCCGGCGATCTCGGCAGGGTGTCGGTCCGTCAGAATTTCAACGAGCGTCCGAAAGCCCCATCCCGATCCTCGCCGAACTCCCGGCACAATGGGCGGATTCCTGGACCTGATGCCTCATGGGGCCGAGGTCAGACCAATGGGGCGATCATAAGGCAGGACCCGGCCGTTTGCACCGCCCTTCCTCGGGAAACCGGGAGGTTTCGACGCTCCCCCGGATCGCTGGCCGATCGGTCGCCGATCGGGTAAGATCGCGAGACGGCCGGGGGGCGATCGCCTCGCGGGGTCCGATTTTCTCGGAGGTCTTCGCCATGTCCCGCCACCGGCACGCCGTCGGCCTCACGCGCCGCGAACTCCTCCAGGTCGGCTATTCGGGCCTGCTCGGGATGGGCCTGACGTCGCTCGGGGCCAGGGCGCAAGCGTCTGGCGCGACCGGGTCCGCCGCGGCGCGGGCGCGGTCGGTCGTCCTGATCTTCCAGACCGGCGCCCCGAGCCAGATCGACACCTTCGACCCCAAGCCCGGGGCCCCCGCCGAGATCCGCGGCGAGTTCCGGGCCGTCCCCACGGTGGTCCCGGGGATCTCGTTCTCCGAGCACCTGCCGGGCCTCGCGGCGCGGGCGGACAAGCTGGCGGTGGTCCGGTCGATGACGCACGGACTGCCCTCGCATGAGCACGCGACCCACATGATGCTCACCGGGATCGACAAGATGCCCCCGGGCTCGACGCACATGGCCTCGCGCGACGACTGGCCGTGCTTCGCCTCGGGGCTGGACTACGTTCGGCCGAGGGGCGACGGCGTGCCCAACGGCGTCTTCTTGCCGACGTACCTCCACAACGGCTACGGCTTTTCCGGCCAGAACGCCGGGGTCCTCGGGCCGAAGCACGACCCCTGGCAGATCAAGAAGGACCCCAACGCCCCGGACTTCCGCGTCGACGAGCTGAACCTGCCGCCGGGCCTCACCGCCGAGGCCGTCGGCCGGCGGCGGGCGCTGCTCGCCGAGGTCGACCAGCAGGCCCGGGCCCTGGAAGGCGTCGGCTCGGGCGGCGGCTTCTCCGACCTCCAGGACAAGGCGTTCACGATGCTGACGTCCGGCGGCGTGAGGCGGGCCTTCGACCTCGACCGCGAGGACCCCAGGACCCGCGACCGCTACGGCCGCCACCCGTTCGGCCAGTCGCTCTTGCTGGCCCGCCGGCTGGTCCAGGCCGGGGTGCCGATCGTCCAGGCGAACATGGGACCGATGAACAACTGGGACACCCACTCCAAGAACTGCGAGCAGTTGAAGACCCGGCTCCTGCCCCCCCTCGACCGCGGCGTGTCGGCCTTCCTGGACGACCTCGAAGCCCTCGGCCTGCTCGACGAGACCCTGGTGGTGATGGTCGGCGAGTTCGGCCGGACCCCGAGGATCGGCGGCGAGGCCGGCAACCCCGCCTTCCTCACCGGCCGGGCCCACTGGGCCGGCGTGTTCTCGGCGATGTTCGCCGGCGGCGGGGTCCGCGGCGGCCAGGTGATCGGCAAGTCCGACAAGATCGGCGCCTATCCCGCCTCGCGCGGCTACACCCCGGCCGACCTCGGGGCGACGATCTACCGGGCCCTCGGCGTCGACCCGGCCAGCGAGGTCACCGACCGCCTCGGCCGCCCCCTGACCCTCAATCGCGGCCAGGGGATCGCCCCGTTGTATGATGGCTCGCTGGCTTGATGAAGTCATCGTCACGCCAGCCATTCCGGACGGAGGGGCGACCGACCGTGCGCGACATTCGCATCGCCGCCGCGCAGTTCGAGCACCGCGACGGCGACAAGCCCTACAACCTGGGCCGCATCCGCGACCTGGCCCGGATCGCCTCGGCCCGAGGGGCCGAGATCGTCTGCTTCCACGAATGCAGCGTGACGGCCTACACCTTCCTGCAAACCCTCTCGCGCGACGCGCTGGACGCCCTGGCCGAGCCCGTCCCCGACGGGCCCTCGGTCGTCGCCCTGGTCGACATCGCCCGCGAGTCGAACATCGTCGTCATGGCCGGCCTCATCGAGCGGGAGCCCGACGGCCGTCTTTTCAAATCTTACGTGGCCGTCGGGCCGGAAGGGTTCCTCGCCGGGTTCCACAAGCTCCACCCCTTCATCAGCCCGCACCTGACGCCCGGCCGGGGATACCACGTCGCAATGATCCGGGGCGTGAAGGTGGGGTTCCTGATCTGCTATGACAACAACCTGCCGGAGAACGTCCGGGCCACCGCCTTGCTCGGCGCCGAGGTCATCGTCATGCCGCACGTGACCGGCTGCACCCCGTCGCCGATGCCGGGGCGAGGCACGGTAGACCCGGCGCTCTGGGACAATCGCCACCGCGACCCGGCCCGACTCCGCGGGGAATTCCGGGGGCCCAAGGGTCGAGGCTGGCTGATGCGGTGGTTGCCGGCTCGGGCCTGGGAGAACGGGGTGTTCGCCGTGTTCGCCAACAACATCGGCCGCGACCACGACACGATCAAGCCCGGCCTGGCGATGATCCTCGGGCCCGACGGCGAGGTGATCGCCGAGAGCCACGAGTTGGGCGACGACGTGGTCGTCGGCCTGCTGATGGCCGATGCGTTCGATCAGGCGCCGGGGCGCCGCTACCTGCGGGCCCGACGGCCGGAGCTGTACGCGAAGCTGACCGAGCCCCACCCGACGGGGCATCGGCCGGCCACCATCCCGGGGTGGAGGCTCGCCTACGAGGCCGAGGCCGACGCGGAATTCGAGCCGGATGACCGCGGCGGCGGCTGAGGAGTTCCGACCGATCCGACGGCGACCCTGTGTGACCAGGACCCCCCGATCTCGCCCCGCGAAATGGCGAGATTCCGGTCGTCAACAATTGGCTCTATTCGAAGACTTGATGAGGTGGGTCATTCAAGGGTGGCGCCAGACCAAGGCCAGCGGACCGATCAAGCCGGTCCCGATCCCGCCATGAACCGGAACGGTCGAGGATTGGCCGGAGTCCTGGTCGGTCTCCCGGGCGGCGATGCTCACGAGCGCGGCCGGCCTTGCTCCGCCGATCTTTTCGGGGATTCGAATTCATTCGGCGTTCGGGGTTGGACAACCGTCGGCGGACCGGCTAGCATGGGGCTCGCCGGACATGGGGCCTCGATCGGTCGGGCCCAGATGGGCCGGGCCGGGCGTTTGCGGGGGACTGCCACGATGCGCTTGCTGGGTGCCGGGATCGTTGCGGTCCTCCTGGTCCGGGGGGCCTTCGCGGGCGAGGCGGGGCGTGGGGCCGATGGGCGAGACGCCCGGGCCTTGGCGGCCCGAGTCGACGCCCGGTTGGATTCGGCGTGGGCGGCGGCCAAGGTCGAGCCGGTGGCCCGGGCGGAAGACGGGGAATTCCTCCGGCGGGCCTCGCTGGACCTGGTGGGGCGAATCCCGACGGCGGCGGAGGCCCGGGATTTCCTCGATGACCCGGACCCCGGGAAGCGGGCGGCGCTGGTCGACCGGCTGCTCGACAGCCCGGCCCACGCGGCCCGGGCGGCCTTGCTCTGGCGGCAATTGCTGTTGCCCGAGGGCGGCGACCAGGGGCCGGTGGCGGCGGGCGGGTTCGACGCCTGGCTGGGCAAGAAGGTCGCCGAAGGGGCGGGGTATGATCGGATCGTCCGCGAGATCCTCTCGGCCCGGCTGGTCGACCGCGCGGGCGCCGCGATGGTTGGGACCGGGACGGAGCCCTCGCCGGCGGCGTTCTATTCGGCCAAGGGGGGCAAGCCCGAGACCCTGGCGGCGGACTCGGCCCGGGCGTTCCTGGGCCTCCGGCTCGAATGCGCCCAGTGCCACAATCACCCGTTCGCGAAGTGGAAGCGGGAAGAGTTCTGGGGGTTCGCCGCGTTCTTCGCCGGGGTCCCCCGGGTGGCCGACGACGCGGCGGCGGCGGCCGTGGTCCGGGCGCCTCGCGACGAGGCCGGCCGGCGCGAGCTGACCATCCCCGGGACCTCGACGGTGGTCAAGGCCACGCACCTCGACCGCTCGACGCCGGCCTGGCGGCCCCGGCTCGACACCCGCGAGGTCTTGGCCGAATGGGTCACCGCCCCCAACAACCCGTACTTCGCCCGAGCGGCCGTCAACCGGGCGTGGGCCCGGTTCTTCGGCAACGGCCTGATCGACCCGGTCGACGACCTCGACGCCGAAGGGGACCCGGCGCTGGCCGCGGTCCTCGGTGAGGTCGCCGGGCAGTTCCGGGATCACGGCTATGACCTGAAATATCTGATCCGCGCCCTGATGGCGACCCGGGCCTACAACCTGACCAGCGCGGTGGTCGCCGGCGAGTCGACCCCGCCGCCGATGTTCGCCCGGATGCCGGTCCGGGGCCTGTCCCCCGGCCAGTTCATCGACAGCCTGGCCCAGGCGACCGGGACCGAGCTGGGCGAGAATCGGGGCCGGTTCCTCGAACTGTTCGCCGACCGCGACGAGGCGGCGACGGAGTCGCAGACGTCGATCCTCCAGGCGTTGACGCTGATGAACGGCTCGTTCGTCGCCGCCGCCACCGGCCCCGAGACCGGCAACATCCTCGGGGCGATCGCCGAGGCGCCGTACCTCGACACCGCCGGCCGGGTCGAGATCCTCTACCTGGCCGCCCTGTCCCGCCGGCCCAAGGCCGAGGAAAAGGCCCGGGTGGTCGCCTACATCGACCGCCGCGACGCCGAGGCCGACCGCTCGCGGGCGCTGGCCGACGCCTTCTGGGCGCTGCTGAACGGGCCGGAATTCCGGATCAATCATTGAATCGAATCCATCGGCGAGCGTCGCCGGGGTGCTTTCGCGGATCGAGGGGGGGAGGAGCCATGATGGACCGCTCGCGATCGTCGACGGGGGCCTTGACGCGCCGGGAAATGTTCCAGCTGGCCACGGCCGGCGCCTTGGGTGGTTCGGCCTCGGGGTGGCTCCGAAATCTGGCGGCCGACGCGGCCACCGACCCCCGGCGGCGAAAGTCGTGCATCCTGCTCTGGATGTCGGGCGGGCCGAGCCAGATTGACACGTTCGACCCCAAGCCGGGGCACGCCAACGGCGGCCCGTATAAGCCGATCCAGACCGGCGTCCCGGGCATCCTGGTGGGCGAGCACCTGCCCAAGATCGCCAAGGAGGTCAAGGACCTGGCGATCATCCGGGGGATGAGCACCAAGGAAGGTGACCACGGCCGGGCCACCTACAACCTCCGGACCGGGTACCTCCCGCAAGGGCCGATCCGCTACCCGACGCTCGGCTCGCTGGTGGCCAAGGAGCGCGAGGACGACTCGGCCGAGCTGCCGGGGTTCGTGAGCATCGCGCCGGTCCGCGCCTTCAGCGCGTCGGCGTTCGGCCCGGGGTTCCTCGGCCCCAAGTACGCCCCGCTGATCGTCGGCGAACGGGGCGGCGCCGGCGGTCGGCGGTCGTTCCGGGTCGACGACCTCGACCTGCCCGCCGGGATCGGCCAAGAGCGGGCCGACGACCGGCTCGACCTGATGCAGTCCCTGGCGAGCGACTTCGAGGCGACCCGGCCGGGGGTCTCGCCCGCGAGCCACCACGACGCCTACCGCCGGGCCGTCAAGATGATGCGGTCGCCGGCCGCCAAGGCGTTCGAACTCGACGAGGAGCCCGCCGCCACCCGCGACGCCTACGGCCGCAACCCGTTCGGCCAGGGGTGCCTGCTCGCCCGCCGCCTGGTCGAGCGCGGCGTCCCGTTCGTCGAGGTCACGCTGTCGGGCGTCGACGGCCGGGCCAACCAGCTCGGGTGGGACACCCACGCCCAGAACTTCGACGCCGTCAAGGCCCTGAGCGGCGTGCTCGACTCCGGCTGGGCCACCCTGATGACCGACCTCCGGTCGCGCGGGCTGCTCGACAGCACCCTGATCGTCTGGATGGGAGAATTCGGCCGGACCCCCAAGATCAACGAGAACGCCGGGCGCGACCACTATCCCAACGCCTGGTCGACGGTCCTGGCCGGCGGCGGGCTCAAGGGCGGCCGGGTGATCGGCGACACCGGGGCCAACGGCATGGAGGTCCGCGACCGGCCTGTCTCGGTGCCCGACCTGTTGGCCACGGTGGTCCAGGGGCTGGGGCTCGACCCGATGGGCCAGAACGTCGCCGATAACGGCCGGCCGATCCGCCTGGTCGACCCCAAGGCGAAGCCGATCGCCGAGGTCTTCGGATGATCTCCCCCGCCGCCCTGGCCTGCCTGGCGCTGGGCCTGGGAGACCCGCCGGCGACCGCGCCGTCGCCACCGCCGATGACGATGCCCCCGGCCTCGGCCTTCGCCGCCGCCGGGGACGACGCCGCGCAGGACCTGGTGATCCTGGGCGAGACCCGGCCGGTCCTGGTCCGGCTCCGCGTTCTGATCGGCGACCGGTCGTTCCGCGCGGCGTGGGTCGAGGCGACGCGCGGGCTCCATGCCACGCTCGACCGCGACAACGACGGCAAGCTCACCGTCGCGGAGGCCGACGCCGCCGGCCTCCCCCTCCTGCTCGCGGCGCCGGTGGTGGGCCCGGCCCGGCCCGGGCCCGCGGTGGATGGGAATCCCAAGGATGGCGTGATCACCGTCGACGAGCTGGCCGAGGCGCTCCGGGCGGCGTCGGGGCCGTTCCGGCTCCAGGTCGACGGCCTGGCGGACCGGCGGACCGACGCCCTGTTCGACCACCTCGACCGCGACAAGGACGGCCAGCTCACCCGGCCCGAGCTGGCGGCGATCGTCGGCACGCTCCGCCGGCTCGACCGCGACGACAATGAACTGATCGGCGTCGACGAGGTCGAATCCGCCGGGGCCCCGGCCGCCCTCGCCACCGTCGGCCGGCCCACGCGCGACCTCGCCCCGCCGCCGGCGGTGGCGCTCGGGGCGAGCGAATCGCCGTCGCGGGTCCTCCGGTTCTTGCTCAAGAAATACGACGCCGGGTCGAGCCGGGGCCCGGGCAAGCTCGACGCCAAGCTGTCGCCCCAGGAGTTCCCGATCCCGCCCAAGGTGTTCGCCGCGACCGACACCAATAGCGACGGCCTGCTCACCTCCGAGGAACTGCGCGGGTATCTCGCCCAGGCCCCGCGCGACGCGATCGTCGACGTCGCCCTGGCGCCCGAGGCGTCGGGCCGGCCCCTGGTCCGCGTCCTGAACGGCGAGGGCGGCCCGCCCGAAGGGGTCGCGGTCCGGCAACTGGCCGAGGGGGTGGTCGAGGTCGACGTCGGCCTGATCCGGCTCGACCTCCACGTCGACGACGGCGCGGGGGCCGCCGGGGCCGCCCGGAAGGTGTTCCGGGCCCGGTTCGAGGCCGCCGACGCCAGTCAGGACGGCTACCTCGACGACTCCGAGCTGACCGAAGAGAACGGCCAGGCGTCCCCCCTGGCCGGCCTGTTCAAGCCGCTCGACCGCGACGGCGACGGCAAGGTGTACTTGAAAGACTTCGACGACCACGTGGCCCGCCAGGCCGCCGCCGCCCGGGGCCGGCTGACCCTGACGGCCTCGAACGAGGGGCGGGCCCTGTTCGGGATGCTCGACCGCGACAGCGACCGCCAGCTCGGCGCCCGCGAGGTCCTCGACACCTTCGCCCGCGTGTCGACGTGCGACCGCGACGGTGACGGCCGGGTCGGGCCCGACGAGGTCCCGCACCACATCCGGCTGACCCTCGCCCGCGGCGACCTGTCGAGCCTCACGGCGATCCCCGCGGCCAACGCCGCCGTCGCCGCCGCGATGGCCCGCGCGGTCGTGGTGGTCTCGCCGGCGCGGCCCCAGGTCGGCCCGGCCTGGTTCCGGCGGATGGACCGGAACCGCGACGGCGACGTTTCCCGCCGCGAGTTCCTCGGGACCCACGCCCAGTTCGACCGGCTCGACCGCGACCACGACGGCTTGCTCGGCCCCGACGAGGCCGAGGCCGCCGCCGCCCGGCCGGTCAAGGGACCGGGCGGTTGAGCTTGAGCAAGATCCGCTCGGCCCGGAAGACGACCTCGACGTCCTTTTCCTTCAAGGCGTCTTCCAGGACCGGCACGGCGACGGGGCCCATCTCGAAGAGCTGGGTCTCGGCCGCCTCGCGGGCCTTGGGGGCGGCGTCGCCGAGCTGGCGGATCAGGACGCGGGCCTGGTCCTGCAACCGGGGGTCGACCCCGTGCGCGACCACGACCGCCGTCCGGATGACCTTCTTCGGGGCCGGGAACACGTCGAGGAGGACCACCTCTTCGAGCGCCTCGCGGTTCAGGTGGGCCAGGACGATCAGCCCTTTGGGCTCGAAGAAGGCCGCGGCGTGCTGGTCGAGATAGGTTCGCGCGACATCGGCCCGCATCCCCTGCGCGACGAGGCGGCGGCTGTAGGCGTCGCGGGTGGCCTCGCGGTATGAGGGCTCGGTCGGCTTGAGGGGCGGGGCCAGGGTGAGCTTGACGGGGGGCCCTTCGATCACGGCCTTCTTGGTCGACTCGGCGGCGAGGCGGGCGGCGGTGGTGATGAACAGCGAGCCGTCGTCGGTGACCCGGTAGCTGAGGCCGACGGTGCCGAGGACCTCGGCCAGGGCGTCGCGGGCGGCGATCTGGCCGGCCCTCAAGGTCATCGGCTCGTTGAGGTCGACCTTGTCCTTGGCGAGGGTCGGCTCGTCGACCTCGTAGCGGAGCCGGGCCTGGCCGGCGACCAGGGCCAGGACGTCCTTGCGCGGGGCCGCCTGCTCGGCGGCGACGGTGATCGGCCGGTTCAGGGCTTGGTCGACCCGCGCCCGGATGTTGGCGTCGCCCTCGGGCGGGATGGGCTTGGGCTCGTCCTTGGGCTTTTCCTTGTCCTTGGCCTTCTTGGCCTCGGCCTCGGCCGCCTCGAAGACGGCGTCGGCGGCCTTGGCCTTGGCCTGGGGCTGGTCCTTGGCTTTTTCCTTCTCTTCCTTCTCCTTGGCCTTGGCCAGGAGCTCGGCGGCGGTCTCCTTGGGGACGGCGGCGGGGAGGACGTCGAGCCAGCCGACCCGGTAGCCTCCCCCCTCGACCGGGGCGATCACCGCGATGTCGAGGAGCTTGTGCTCGGTGAGATTCTGGAGCGTGTACTCGTCGGGGCCGCCGCGGATCTTGACCGGGATCGGGATGTTCAGCTCGGTGTCGTAGGCGAGGAACCGCTCGACCCGGTTCTCGTACTTGAAGTAGAGCGGGGCGTCGAGCTTCCGGAGCTTGGCGAACCAGTGGTCGTCGGCGATGTAGCCGGGCGCGATCCCGGCGGGGGGGGCGGCGAGGAAGTTCGACTTGAACCAGCGGAGCCCGCCGCTCCGCTCGGCCCCCTGGGGCCAGTGGGCGAGCAGGGCCCCCTTCTTGACGCGGAGGTCGATGTCGATGTCCTGCGTCGGCTCGCCGAACACCTGGATCAGCGACAGCGGCGCGACCGCGAACTTGCGGGACAGCTCGGGCTCCTCGACCTTGGGCCGGCTGGTCCCGACGGCCCCGGGCATCGCGTTCTTGTAGACCCGGGGGGCGTTGAGCGAGACCTGGGACGGGCTGCCGACCCAGACCGACCACTCGTAAACCTCGATCGGCGGCTTGGGCCGGTCCTCGGCCCCCCGGGAGTGGGGCGCCAGGGCGAGCCCGACCGCCAGGGGCAACCAGAGGAGCCGGGCGCGGGCGCGGGCGTGGTGCAAGGGTCGGCTCATGGGCGGCTCGCGGGGGGTGGGGTGTCCTGGGGGCGGCGGAACAGGCGGGCGTTGGCCCAGATCACGCGGTCGCCGGTGTCCTCGTCGGGGCCGAAGTCGACGACGAGCTTGAGTTGCTGGACCCCGAGCACGGGCATCGCCAGGCGGACCGGCGGGGCGTCGGCGCGGAGGTCGGGGTTCCCATAGAGTTCCTTGCCGTCGGCGAAGACCCGGCAATCGACCCGGCCCCGCTTCTTGCCGGCGTCGTCGAACCCGACGGTGGCCTCGAACGTGGCATACCGGCGATCGAGGTCGTAGGTCAGGGCCGTCCGGGAATGGACGGCGAGCCCCTTCTCGATCGCCTGGCCGTCGAGCCGGAGCGGGCCCCCATCCAGGGCGACGTCCTTCCGATAGGGGGCCCGGCGCGCGAAATAGGGAGTCTCCTCGACCTGGCTCGGATCGAGGTCGGACAGGTACGTCATCTGCCCGCCGCGGAACCGGACGTGGCGGACGTCGGCGGCGGGGAGCTTCAACGGCTGGCCCCAGGCGGTCTCGACCTGCCAGGTGGCGGCCTCGATCCCGGTCCATCGGCCGGACACGACGAGGCCGCCGGCCAGGGCGAACGTCGGCCGGACCTCGGTGGGCGGCTTCAGGGCCGGGCGATCGGCCAGGACCAGCCCCTCGACCTGCTTCAAGGGCAGGGTCCGGCTCTTGCCCTGGTAGGCGAAGGTCAGCTTGTTGCCCTTGATCCCCTCGACGACGCCGGGGATGGCCACGACCTCGCCCTCCTTGTTCCGGGCGAGGAGCAAGTCTTCGGGCCCTCGGGCCTTGATCCGCTTGGCGAACGACTCGGCGGTTTCCTTGGGGTCGGGCACCCCCATGACCACGCCGACGACGCGGGCCAGCGGGACGTCGAGCCGGTCGCCCCAGGGGGTGGTGAGGGCCAGGGCGTCGTTGCTGATCGCTTCGAGCTTGCCGAAAAGCTGCTCGGCGCCGGCGAGGAAGACCCGAGCGTCGAGCGCCGGGGTGGGGGCCTCGGGGTCGAACGCGAGCTTGGGGTCGGTGTGGACGGGCCCCTTGACGGTGGCGTTGGCCTGCTGATTGTCGGCATAGGACAAGGCGATCGTGAACGGCTTGTCGTGGCAGTCGCCGGCCGGCGGTTCGAGGAACAGGTCGGCCCACGACTCGGACCCGGCGCGGCGGAGGACGATCGGCCCGTCGGGCGAGCCCGTGGTGTCGAGCCGCCACGACGCCGGCCCCTTGTCGGTCTGGCAGGTGACGGTGACCTGGCGGATCGCCGCCTCGCGGAGGCTGGACAGGGTGAGGTGCAGGTCGCGAATCCCGTTGGGCTTGGGGTCGACCTTGGCGATCACGACCACGGCCGCCGTGCCCGGCGGCGGCGCCGCGAGGTCGTCGCCCGGGGTGGCCTTCTTGGCGTCGGGCTTCGCGTCCTTGGAGTCGGGCTTCGCGTCCTTGGCATCCTTCGACGGGGGCCCGCCGGGCCCGGTGGCGTCGACGTTGGGCTGGCCGAGGAACCGGGCCGACAGGGTCGACGACCGCTCGAAGGTGATGGTCTCCACTTCGTCGAGCGGGATCTTCGCCTTGGGCTTGGGCGGGGTCGGGGGAGTGGCCGGAGTGGCCGTCGCCGCCGGGCCGGGGACGGCGACGTTCGGGGCGGCGGGCATTGGCGCCGGGGCCGGCCCGCCGGGTGCAGGGACGAAGTCGACGACGAACGGGCCGGGGGCGGTGACGACGGCGGTCTGGGCCGGGGCGGCCGGCGCGGCGGGACCGGGCGGGGCGGCGTCCTTCGCCGGCTCGGGGGTCGCGGGGCCGGCGGGCTTGGCCCCGGCGTCCGGCTTGGCGCCCGGGGGGGGGGGGGGGTGGGGGCGGGGGGGGGGGGGGGGGGGCGGGCCGCCGACGACGAGGGCCCCGGCGTCGAGGGCGGTGGGGTCGCCGTGGACGACGGTCCCGAAGATGGTCCGGACGGCGGTGCCGAGGCCGCTGATCTTGTCGGCGCGGATGGTCAGGTCGCGGAACAGGACGTCGACGGGCTCGCCGCCGTTGCGGTTGGCGACGAACAGCTTGACGCCGGCGATGTCGCCGGGGCCGAGGGCGTACTGGCCGATCTCGCGGGGCTGGGCGGCGAGGTCGTCGAAGACCTGGTAGCGGAGGGTCGAGCCTTCGCGGCGGAATTCGAGGCGGATCGTCGTGCCCCTGGCGGGGAACAGGTTCCGGGCGGGCTTGGCGGCCTTGGCCTGGTCGAGGCCGCCGGCGAACGGGTTGAACTGCTGCATCCGCCGGTTGTTCATCATCATCGGGTTCTGGTTGGCGTTGCCGCCGGCCCCCTTGTCGAGGGGGCGGAACATCTCCTTGCCGTCGGGCTCGACGAGGCGGAGGAGGGTGGCGTCGGGCTGGTCGACGTCCTGGGAGGCGACCGCCAAGCCGACGGCGACGCCGTCCTCGCCGCCGGGCTTGGGGAGCTTGCGGAGGGCCAGCGTGGCGGTGATCGTGCAGTCGCCGCCGATCCGGAGCGCCGCGGGCGTCTTCCAGCCGGCCTCGGCCCCGCCCGGGGCGACCGTGACCCGGAGGCCGTCGTCGTCGCGAGCGAGCCCCTTCTTGTCGCCGAACCCTTCGGCGTCGAGCGTGGCCTGGTCGAACGCCTTGGCGCCGAACGGCCGGAGGTAGTCGCCCGCCCCGACCGTCCCCAGGCCGATCCACAGGATTGCCGCACCGAGCATCGCGTCTCCTCAAAGGGGGCCGATCGGGCCGGGAAGCGGGCGACCTGTCGTCCGGGGTCGACCCGGGAGGCCGGATGTCAGATCGACAATCTCAGATTTCCAACGATTTTGTCGAATCTGAACTCTGAAACGTGGGATCTGGCATCCGGCGTTCAACGGGAGTTTCAGGGCTTGGCCGGGGTCGCCGGCGTGGCCAGGTCCTTGGCGCGGGCGGAGTCGCCGGGGGCCTTGGCGGACTTCTCCTCGGCGAGGCGGCGGTAGTAGCGTTCGAGGACGGTCCGGTACTCGGGCGGGAAGCCTTCGGTCATCGACTGGAGGATGCGGTCGCGCTCGCGGTCGGACAACTTGCCCCAGTCCTTGCCGCCGTCGTTGGGGTTGGTGAGGGTGCCGATCCCGCCGGTCCCGGAGCTGATGGTCGAGTCGGCCATGCCCTGCATGGGCTTGTTCTTCTTGATCCCGTTCTTGCAGTTCTGGCACTGCTTCTCGAGCGAGGCGATCAGCTCGTCGAGGTCGCTGATGATCGCTTTTTGCTCGCCCTGGACCGGCTCGCCGGTCTGCTTCTTGCCCAGGGTGTCGACGACGCCGCCCATCTTGGTGGCGATGTCGACGGCGGTGGGCTCGGCGGCGGTGGCGGTCGCGGCGGGGGCGGCGATCAGGCCGGCCAGGAGGCCGAAGGTCAGTCGGGTTCGGGTCATGATTCCCTCATCGTCAAGTTCGGGGAAACGGGGGAGAACGAGGTCGCGGCGGTCTGGTCGGTGCGTCAGGGCTGCTCGATCCGCTCGGCGATCTTGGACAGCGAGTCGCGGATCTCTTCCTGGGTCGATTCGAGGGCCTCGACCTCGCGGCGGAGGGGGGCCGGGAGGTCGGCGGGGCTGGGCCGGTTCTTGTCGACGCCGACGGTGTCGTCGTTGAGCCGGGACTGGAGCATCCGGATCATCTTCAGCTCGGCGACGAGCCGGTTCAGCTCGCGCTCGCGGTCGCGGAGGTCGGAGGGGAGCGGGGTCCCGGGGGGCGGCGGGGTCGTTGGCGGGAGCCGGCGGATGGCCTGGATCATCGACAGGAGGTCGTCCTCGACGCGCTGTTCCAGGGCGACGGTCCGGGGCGAGGCGTCGGACTCCTTGAGCCAGGTCTCGATCACGCGCATCTCGCGGGACAGGACGCGGAGCGTGGTCGGCAGGGCGATCCCGAATTCGGTCTCCTCGACCAGGGCGAGGAGCGTCTCGGTCCGGCCGGCCAGCTCGGCCTCTTTCTGCGAGAGGCTGGCCACCGTGATGGCGGCCGAGCGCGACTTCTGGGCCAGGCGCGGGGCCTGGGCCTGGGTCGTCTCGCGGATCGAGGCCTGCATCTCGTGCATCTCGGTCAGCTCGGCGACGAGCCGGGCTTGCAGCTCGGTCCGGAGCTCGACGAGCAGGCGGTCGGCGGCGCGGGCCAGGTCGTCGGCGGCCTTGGTGAGGGCGTCGAGGGCCGCCGACTGGTCGACGGCGGCGGGGTCGGCGGCGGTCCGGTCCAGGTCCTTCTCGGCGGCCTGCATCGACCCGCCGGCGCGGATCAGGTCCTTCTGGAGGGCGACGCCGGAGTCGCCCAGCCGGCCCGAGCTGGCGCCGAGGGCCTCGGCGGCCCGGCGGTTCTTGAGCTGGTCGGCCTCGTGGCGCTTGAACTCGGCCTCGGCGACGTCGCGGTCGGCCTCGGCGATCCGGCCGTCGAGGCCGCGGACTTCCTCCCGGAGCACGGCGTCGGCCTGCTCCTCGGCGGCGATGGCGTCGGCGAGGTCGCCGTCGCCGTCGAGCCGGGCGGCGGCGTCGTTGAGGTGGGCGTCGGCCTTGCGGAGCCGCGAGGGCTGGAAGTCGGCGAACAGCGGGTCGGCGGCCAGGGCCGCGGCCCCCTTGGCCAGGGCGACCTCGCGCCCCCGGATGGCGGCCCGCTTCGCCTTGCGGTCGGCGGCGTCGCCGTCCGGGGCGATCGCCTTCGAGTCGGCGAGGACGGACTTCTGGTCGCGGGCCAGGGCTTCGAGGTCGGGCTTGCGGGCGGCGAGCTTCTCGCGCGCCTTCCGCTGGTCGATGGCGAACCGCGACCAGCCCAGTTCGCGGCGCTCTTCCTTGACGATCCGGTCGAGCTGGTTGAGGGTTTCCCGGATCTGGCGGAGCCGGGCGATCTTGAGCTGGAAGTCGAGGTTCTCGGCCAGAAGCACGTTGCGGAGGTGTTCGAGCTTGGCCAGGAGCTCGCGGACCTCGGTCTCGGCCCGGGTCAACTGGGCTTCCTTGAGGAGCTTGTGCGTCTCGCGCATCTGCTCCAGGATCAGCTCCTCGCGGGAGAACTTGAGGGCGAGCCGGAGTCTGGAGGCGTTCTCGGGTTCGAGGCCGCGGAGGGCCTCGGAGAGCCGGAACATCCGCTCCTCCAGCTCGGTCATCTGGGTCGCGGCGTTGTCCTGGGTGAAGCCGATCACGTCGCGGTCGGCGGCGGTCCCGGCGCCGGGCTTGGTCGGGTCGACCGGCTTGGCCTTGGGCTTCTCCTTGTCCTTGGCGTCGGCTTTTTCTTTATCCTTGGTGGCCGGCGTGTCGGCGTCGAACAGGCTGGCCGCCTTGTCGGCCTTGGGCGCCTGGGCCCGGGCCGCCGGGGGCGGGGGGGCGACGGACAGCACCACGACCAGCGCGACGAGGCCGACCGACCGGGGTCGGGGATCTGGGCTAGGGCTTGTCATCGAAGACCTCCTGCGTGCGGGTTTCCCGGGCCTTCTCGGTGGCCTTGAGGATATTCTGCTGCATCTTGATCACTTCCGCGACCTGATTCACGACGTCGACGAAACTTTCCCACTGCGACATCGCGTCCAGGACCCTCTTCATCCGCGCCATCACCTCGCCGTGGAGCTGGCGGGCCTTGTCGGCGTCGACCTTGCCGCTGGGCTTGCCGCCGCTCCCGGCCAGGGCCTGCAAGGCGGACCGCAACTCGCCGGAGGGGCCGGAGTTGAGGGCGAGGATCGGGTCGATCACCCCGTCCTGCAACAGCCGGTGCGACTTGGGCGAGCCGACCTGGTTGAGCCTCATCTCCTGGAGCGAGTCGGTGATCCGGGCGGCGATCAATTCGAGCTGGCGGGTCCCGGTGTGGAGCGACCGCGAGGCGTTGGTGTAGTCCTCGCCGGAGGGGGTGCCGGCCAGGGTCGTCCCCAGCTTGCCGGCGGCGTCGTAGGCCGCCACGAATTTCGCCCGCTCGGCGCGCTGGCGGATCAGGATCTCATAGAACAGCTCGTCGGGGGAGACGACTTGCAGGTGCAGGGCCCCCGACCGCCCGACCTGGGGCCCGCGGGCGCATCGGTCCTCGGCCTCGGCCTGGAGCCGGATCACGGCGCCGATCGGCGGGGCGTTGGATTGGAGGTCGACCTCGTGGCGGGCCTGGTGGTCGAGGATCACCCGGCCGTCGGCGGCCAGGGGGATCGGCACGACCTGGCGGGTCGTGACCGGCTCGACCTTCTCCCCCTGGGCGAACGACCGCTCGACCTGGAGCCGGAGGCCGGCCAGGCCGATGTCGTCGGTCGCCGCCAGGGTGAGCGGGATCGTGGCCACCGGCGTGACGTGCGAGCCCACCCCCTGGGCCCGGAGGGTGACGCGCGGCTCGCGGTCCTTGAGCAGGCCGAGCGACAGGAACGTCGGCCTCGAGGCCAGCCCGGTCCCGTCCGAGGTGAGCTGGATCTCCAAGGTCGTGGCCTCGCGGAGGGACCAGCGGGCGGTGAACGTCTTGGGGTCGACGCGGGCCAGCCCGGGGGGCGCCCCGGGGTGGACGTCGACCCGGGTCCTGGCGATCGGCTCGGTCCCCACCAGGGTCAGTTCGACCTCGGTGTCGGGCAGGAAGATCAGGTGCTGGCGGGTGTCCTCGATCGCCCGGTACTCGCCGAGGCCGGACGGCCCCGGGTCGCGGACCCGGAGCTTGATCGCCTCCAGCGCCGGGCGGTCGACGCGCTCGACCCGGATCGGGCCGAGCCAGTCGTCGCCGCCGGTCAACTCGAACGTCGAGGAGGTGGACGACGGCGGCAGCTCGTGGCGGAATCGGCCCGGGCCGATCGACGTCATCACGGCGTCGCGGGTCGCGCCGTCGGCGGTCCGCTCGCGGACCCGGACGGCCTCGGGGATCGCGGGGGCCTCGGGCTTCCGGCGGATCGCCAGCGGCTCGCCCCGGCCCGGGAGGTTCCAGGCGGAGCCCGCCGGCTCGACGCCGGCCAGGTCGGCGCGGACTTCGAGCGCGAACGGCTCGTTCCGGGGGGCGAGCAAGCGGTCGCGGTCGCCCAGGCCGGTCACGGACAGGTACGTCGCCTGCGGCCAGCGCTCCTTCGATCCCAGGAGCCAGCGGGCCAGGCTCAGCCGGGCCGCCGCCGGCGCCAGGAAGGCGAACCCGACCGGGACCAGGGCCGCGGCGAGCAGGGCCAGGGCCCGGGTCGCCGTCCGCCCCCGGTTCCAGTGCGCCCGCCAGTTGGCCGAGGCCAGCGAATCGCTCGCCCGGCGGACGGCCAGGCGGACCAGGGCCGGCGACGCCGTCGACCGGGCCTCGTCGAGCTGCCCGGGGAGCTGGAGGACGTCGGCGACTTGCTGGCCGGTCCCCGGCCGATAGCGGTCGAGCGTCATCGCCAAGCCCAGGTCGTCGAGCCCCGCGGCGCGGGCCCGGGGCCGCGACCGGATGGCCAGGGCCGCGACCAGCCCGAGCAGGCCGACCCCGAGCAAGGCCTGCCGGCTGGTCAGGCCCAGCCGGAGCCAGGCGTCGAGGGCGACCAGGACCGCCGCCGCCAGGACCGCCCCGGCCACGGCGTCGAGGAGGAATTCCAGGGCCATTTGGAACCGGAGCCGGCGGCGCGACCGCGCCAGCCGCGCCCGCAAGAGCGCCTGCTCCTGGCGGAGCGAATGGTGGTCGGGGCTGTCGGTCGCGGTCGCTGGGGTCACGGTCGGTCTCGCGGGGAGTCGGGGTTCGGTTCGGGGACGGGACCATCATGCCGGGCGATGGCTCATGGAAAATGGTCGATGGGTGAGGAAGCCCCGTGAGGTTGCCCTCCCCGCCCTTCGCCATCACCCATCAATCATCAGTCATCAACCTTTTCCCATCCTGAATGAGTGTCAGACCATCCGGAACAGCTTGCGCAAGATCCATTCGGCCGTCAGGCCGAGGATGATGATGGCGGACAGGAGCGGGGCGTCCCAGAGTTCGTCGCGGTTTTCCAGGGTCCGCGTCACCTCGCGGATCGGGATGGCCGCGTCGAGCTTGCCGACCTCGGGGACGTTGAAGACGCGGCCCTCGGTCATCCGGGCGAGGTCGGCCAGGAGCGGGCGGTTCAGGGCCGGCTCGTCGACCTCTCGCCTCGGCGGCTCGACGCGGAAGGTGGTGGTCGAGACCCGGGTCGTGGCCCCGGCGTCGACCCCGGTGGCCGGGGTGATCCGCAGGGTGTAGCCGCCGGCCTTCTCGGCGGGGAAGGTCGCCTTGAGCAGCGCCGGGTCGTCGGCCGACCGCTCGAAGACCAGGGGGTCGGGCGGCTGGCCTTCGACCTCGAGCTCGGCCGCCAGGCCCGACGCCTCGGCGACGGCGGCGGCCTCGGTGAACCGGACGCCGACGGTCACCTGGTCGCCGACCCGGTAGGCCGTCTTGCCCGGGTGGACCTGGAACGGGAACCGGCCGCCCAGGGCCTTGTTGCGCCCGACCCGGTCGACCAGGCGGGCCCAGAAGCCGTCGAAGTAGTCCTCGGCCAGGTAGCGCCAGCGGTAGGTGCTGTCGAACCCGATGAACACGGTCCGCCCCGGGCCGTAGAGCTGCGAGGCGAGCAGGACGTGGCGGCCGTGCTGGTTCTGCATCCGGGGGTCGCCGTGGCGGGCGAGCACGGTGGCGCCGGGGCGGGCCCGGGTGACGGGGAAGCTCCAGTACATCCCGGGCAGGCTGGCCAGGACGGCCCGGTTGCGGATCGGGTCGGGGTGGAACTCGAAGATCGGGTCGCCGCGGCCTTCGGGGGTCAGGTCGAGGGCGTAAGTGGTCTGGGTGGTCAGGCGGACCTCGGCCTCGGTCCGGAACAGGCCGGGCTCGCGGACCACGGGCAAGATCCGGGTCCAGCGGCCGGCGACGTTCTCGGTGTCGGCGGCGTCGCCTTCGAAGAGCTGCTGGGAGTAGAGTTCACCGGGGATGTAGATCAGGCCGCCGCCGTCCTTGCCCACGAAGTTGGCGATCAGGTCGGGCCATTGGGGGCCGAGGGCCCGCATGTCGGGGTCGATCAGGACCAGGGCGTCGTAGCGGCCGAGTTCCTCGGCGTCGTTGGGGAGCCGAGAAATGGGGCGATCGCCGGCCTGGCGGTAGCCGGGGTCGGAGTGCTGGAGCCAGGCGGCGAACTCGACGTGCTGGTCGCGCTGGAGGGCGTTCCGGAGGAACTGGACCTCGGGCGACGCGGCCCCGGCGATCATCAGGACGCGGATCTGCTGGCGGACGACCCGGACGGCGGCGGTGGCGGTGTTGTCGTCGTGGGTCAGCTCGGGCCCGGCGTCCTCGACCTTGGCCCGGTACTCGTACTGGCCGACGACCTTGGGGACGATCCGGAACGTGGTCCGCTTGAGGATGCCGTCCTCGCCGAGGGCGACCCGCTGGTTCGAGATCGGCTCCCACTCGCCGGCGTTGACCCTCTGCTCCAGGATCAAGGTCGCCTCGGCGTCGCGGAGGCCGCGGGCCTCGACGACGACGGCCAGGGTCATCGGGTCGCGGGCGAAGACGACGGGGCTGGCCTCGATCTCGGCGAGCCGGACGTTGCGCGGGCCTTCCTCGGCCCCGGCGGCCACGGCATAGATCGGGATGCCGAGCCGGGCGGCGGTCTCGGCCACGCGGATCGGGTCCTCGCCGGCGTTGGACCGGCCGTCGGTCACCAGGACGATCCCGGCGACCGGCCGGCCCCGGTGCGCCGCGATTGCCCCCCGGAGGGCGTCGCCCAGCGGCGAGACCGACCGCTTGGGCTCGACCTGGTCGAGCCGCCGGGTCCGGGCCGGGCCGGCGGTCCCGGTCCTCGCGGCCGATTCCAGGTCGTACAGGAACACTTCCCGCCCCTTGCCCAGGGCCTCCATCTGGGCCCCCAGCGCCGCCTTGACCAGGTCGATCCGGGGCGACTCGCGGAGCCGATCCACCGGCGACTTGCCGTTGGCGGATCGGAGCCGGAGCCCGGCGGCGGCCTCGGCGGCCTTGGTGTCGTCGGTGTACGGGTCGGCGAACCGCATGCTCTCCGAGTCGTCCACGATCACCGCCAGGTGCGACCGGAGCGTTTCCTGGTGCGACGACACCAGGACCGGCTCCAAAAGCATGATCGCCACCGCCAGGAACACCAGCGCCCGGAGGCCGACCAGCATCGCCCGCCGCCGCGGCGACAGCTCGCGCTTCTCGCGGCGCGGGAGCCACCAGAGCAACACCAGGGCCGCGACCGCCAGCGCCGCCAGGGTCAGCGCCAGGCCGCCCCCGGGCACCGCCGTCAGCTCCAGCCGGGTGCTCGCCCCGCCCGGCGAGGTGCCCGGCGAAAGGTTGTCGATTCCCAGGAGTCTTTGCCAGATCCGGCTCATGGGCTGTTACCAGGGGGACTCAGGACTCAGGTTGGTATCGTCGGAAGGACGTGGAACGAGGCGATCGGGAATTGTTTCGTGGATTGGTGGATCTGGACTCAGTCCCGAGTCCTCCAGTCCCGAGTCCTCCCTAAGGAGTGGCCCTCACCGCGATCGGCCCACCCAGGACGCGATGATCGGTTCGAGGAGCAGGAGGCCGAGGAGTCCCCAGGCCATCTCGTGCCAGACCTCGCGGCCGGTGGTCGAAGAGCCGTCGGTCCCGTCCCCCTTGGCCACGGCGACGTCGACGGCCAGGGGGGCGAGGAGCCGCTTGAGCTCGGGCGCCGCGATCCGGTCGAGGCTGCTTTCGCGGGGGTCGGGGTTGCTGGCGAACAGGTCCTGCTGGGTCCCGAGCGGCCCTTCGTCCCAGGCGACCCGGTAGAGGCCCGCCCTCCGGGTATCGGGCAGGTCGATCGCCGAGGCGGGCGAGGGGTCGCCCGAGGCCGCGTCGTCGACCTTGATGGCCGCCAGGGCCTTGGGCTCGGCGCCGTTGGGGGGGGTGAGGCGGATGTTGGCGACCTGGTGGCTCGAATGGACCACGCGCCTCGGGCGGTCGCCGGCGGTGACGGTGTGGGCCCACGAGGTCGGCCGCGCCGCGCCCCGGACGGCCTCGCGGGCCGCCAGGACGAAGCTGGGCTCGATTGGCCAGTCGTTGCCCGCGCGGTCGGCCGTGGTCGTCCAGAGCAAGACCCGCCCCGCGCCCACGACCCGCTCGACGATCGCCGCCGACCGCGCCGCGTCGTTCCAGCGGGCGAGGACCCGGACGGCCCCGGCCCCCTTCCCCGTCGCGTCGCCGGGCGGCTCGTCGACCGCCATGAACTGGCGGACCGCCACCCGCTCCAGCGCCGAGGGCTTCAGCTCCCGGAGCTTGGCGATCGGCGACGGCGTGACCGGGTCGACCACCAGGCCGCGCAAGGTTTCCTCGACCTGGACCTTGAGGGGGACCGGCAGGAGCGGCTCGCCCGATCGGTAGAGGCGTTCGTTGTACAGGCCGGCGTCGACCTTGCCGCCGGTGAAGATCAGGAGGCCGGTCCCCCCCCGGACGAGCTGGGCCAGCTTCAGGGCCTGCTCGGGGGTCGGGGACGCGACGTTGGCCAGGACCAGGACGTCGGCCGGTTCGAGCCGGGGGGCGAGGAAGTTCTCCTCCTGGACCACCTCGACCCGCCACGCCTCGGCGTCGCCCACGCCGATCGACAGCGGCGCGGCGAGGTAGTCGACCTCGGAGCCGAACGGCTCCGACGACGGCTCGCCGTCGACCAGGCGGATCAGGAGCGAGTCCTTGACCGGGACCGCCGCCCAGTGCTGGTTGTCGCCGGCCAGCTCGTCCTCGGGCAGTTGGAGCGACAGGTCGTGCATCCCCGCCGCCGGGAACCGGACCACCAGCGGGACCCGGGCCACCTGCCGGGGGGGGATCTCGGGCAAGATCACCTCGGTCGGCCGGTCGTCGACCCGGAGGACCGCCTTGGAGCGGGCCAGGACCCGGGGCGAGTTGTTGCGGACCACCGCCTCCCAGTGGGTCTCGGCCGACGCCAGGATCGTCCGATCGAGCGGCACCAAGGCCTCCAGCGCCACGTTGGCCACCTCGTCGGAGCCGACGTCGACCACCCGGACCCGGACGCCGGCCTCGCTCCAGCGGCGGGCGACGGGGCCGACCCCGGCATCCCAGCCGGCCTTGCGCAGGTCGGTGATGATGGTCAAGGCCCGCGTGGGATAGGTGCAGGACCGGACGACCTCGTCGACCCCTTCGAGGACGGTCGACCAGGCGGCGTGGGTTTCCGACATCGGCAGGGCCAGGGCGTCGCTGGCCAGCTCCTCGCGGCGGCCCCCCTCGACCTCGTGGAACACCGGCGTCCGCGGCGCCGAGGCGGCGACCAGGGTGCAGCGGTCCTGCGGCTGGGTGGCCCCCAGGATCGCCCCGGCGACCTCGCGGGCCCGGTGGAACGCCGGCGGCGTCCCCGCCGCGTAGCCCATGCTCAGGGAGTCGTCGACCAGGACGACCTGGCTCGACCGGCCGCCGCCGACGATCCACTTCTCCAGGCCCGTGGGGTTCAGGACCGGCCGGGCCAGGAACAGGAACAGGAGGACCGGCAGGGCGATCCGCACCAGGAGCAGCAAGAGTTGCTCGATCTGGATTCGCCGGCGGTTCCGGCGGATGGTCAGCTTGAGGTGGCGCATCGGCGCCCATTCCACGCGGCGGAACCGCCGGCGGTTCAGCAGGTGGATGATGAAGGGGATGATCCCCAGGAGGGTCCCCCAGACCAGGAGCGGGCTCAGCAGGTGGAACATGGCTCAGGTCCGCCCCCCGGAGCGGCCCGATTCCTCGCGGGACCGGAGGAACAGGCCGAGCGAGGCGCCGAGGTCGGCGTCGGTCCGGAACCGGACGTGGTCGTAGCCCCGGCCGCCGCACTCGCGGCGGACGTCGTCGAGGAAGTCGCGGATCGCCCCCTGGTACGCCTTGCGGAAGGCGCCGGGCTCGGCGAAGAGTTCCTCGTCCCCTTCGATGTCGCGGAACACGGTGGGGCCGTCGAAGGGCAGGTCGAGTTCGTCGGGGTCGAGGATCTGGAGCACGAGCACCTCGTGGCCGAGGAAGCGGAGCCGGTTCAGGCCGTCGTAGACGGCGTCGAGGTCGGTGAACAGGTCGGACACGATCACCAGGAGCCCCCGGCGGCGGAGCCGGTCGGTGAGCGACCGGAGCAGGCCGCCCAGCTCGGTCTTGCGGGCCGGGGCGCAGCCCTGGAGCAGGTTGGCCATCACCGTGACCTGCGACGGGACGGCGGAGGGGGGCAGGATCGTCCCGGCCTGCTCGTCGAAGAGGACCAGGCCGACGGGGTCCTGCTGGCGGGCCAGGAGCATGGCGAGGGCCACGACCAGGGTCGATCCGTATTCGAACTTGCTCAGGGCGGACCGCGACCCCCGGTAGTTCATCGACGCGCTGGCATCCATGACGAAGGTGACGCGGACGTTGGTTTCTTGCTCGTACTGCTTGATGTAGTGGCGATCGGACCGGGCGAAGACCCGCCAGTCGAGCCGGCGGAGGTCGTCGCCGGGGGTGTAATCGCGGTAGGCGGCGAACTCGACGTTGAACCCGTGGAACGGGCTCCGGTGCTGGCCGCTGATCCCCCCCTCGGCGAGCCGGCGGGACCGGAGCGTCAGGTCGGCGATCTGGGCGATGGCGTCAGGGTCGGAATACGCCCGCGACGGCGGCATCGGCGGCTCCCTTCCGGACCGGGACGTCTTTCAAGAGCCGTTCGATGATCGAGTCGCTCGACTCGCCGGCGGCCTGGGCGTTGTAGTTGAGCACGACCCGGTGGCGGAGGACCGGCCGGGACACCGCCTGGATGTCCTCGATCGTCACGCTCGGCCGCCCCGCCAGCGCGGCGCGGGCCTTGCTCGCCAGGATCAGGGCCTGCCCGGCGCGGGGCCCGGCGCCCCAGGACACCCAGTCGCCGATGTACTTCGGCGCGCCGGCGTCGGTCCCCCGGGTCGCGCGGACCAGGTCCATCGCGTAGTCGATGCAGTAGTCCGACACCGGGACCCGCCGGATCATCTTCTGGAGCGCCGCGATCCGCTCGCCGGTGATGCGCGGGGTGATCTCCTGCTGGTCGGCGCCGGTGGTGAGGCGGTAGATCTTCCGCTCCTCGTCGGGGGTCGGGTACTTGATGAAGATCTTGAAGAGGAAGCGGTCGAGCTGGGCTTCGGGGAGGGGGTAGGTCCCTTCCTGCTCGATGGGGTTCTGGGTGGCGAGGACGAAGAACGGGTCGGGCAGGCGGTGGCGATGGCCGCCGGCGGTGACCTGGCGTTCCTGCATCGCTTCCAGGAGCGCCGCCTGGGTCTTGGGGGGCGTCCGGTTGATCTCGTCGGCCAGGACGAGGTTGGCGAACAGCGGCCCGGGGACGAACCGGAGCTCGCGGGCGCCGCTGGCCCGGTCCTCGTAGAGGACCTCGGTCCCGGTGATGTCCGACGGCATCAGGTCGGGCGTGAACTGGATCCGGTTGAATTCGAGCGACAGCGACTGCGCCAGCGAGTGGACCATCAACGTCTTGGCCAGGCCGGGTACCCCTTCGAGGATGCAATGGCCCCGGGCGAAGACGGCGATCAGGAGTTGGTCGACGACCTCGTCCTGGCCGATGATCTGCCGGGCGATCTGGTCGCGGATCTGCTGGTGGGCGGCGCGCAGCTCGTCCAGCTCGGCCAGTTCGGGTTCCGCGGTCATGGTGCTCAACGGGCGGGTCCTTCGTGGGAGGGAAGCTCGGATTCCGGGGCGATGGCCGATGGGAAATGGTTGATGGGTGATCGTCGTCCGAGCGTTCGGGCCACCCATGACCCATGATCCACCGACCGTTCCCCCCGCGAATGGCCTCTCAGCGCTGGAAAACCGGGAGATACTTGTACGGGAGCTGGAGGATGATGACGGCGATGGCGGTCCCGAAGACGTGGCCGATCCCGTCGCCGTTCCAGGAGCCGTCGCCCCCCTGCATGGCGATGAGCTGGTCGCGGGCCTTGGGGAAGTAGACGTCCCAGTACGAGTCGCCGGCCATGTAGAAGCCCTGCGAGGCGTACAGGTGGGTGTAGAAGGCGTGGCCGCCCCCCTTGTTCCAGTCGTCGGAGGCGCGGAACTGGTCCCAGACGTATTTCAGGCAATCGACGGCGATCGGGCTTTCGAACTGGCCGGCGTTGTAGAGCGTGGCCACGGCGGCGGCCGAGATCGGCAGCTTGGGGCCGCCGCCGGAGCCGAGGGAATATTGGATGCCGCCCTCGCGGGTCCGGCACTTTTCCAGGTAGCCGGCGGCCTCGTCGATGACGGCGTTGGGGACGAGGAAGCCGGCGTTCCGCGCCGCGCGGAGGGCCTGGACCTGGGTGACGGTGACCGACCCTTCGTCGCCGGTCCCGGGGGTATAGGTCCAGCCGCCGGCGTCGCTCTGCCCCTGGCTGGTGAGGGCGACCGCCTTGCGGACGGCGTCGCCGACCTGGCGGCGGAGCGAGTCCTTGGTGACCATCCCGTAGACCGACGCCAGGAACAGCAGCGCGAAGCCGTGGCCGTGCATCGGCATCCCGCTGTCCTGGCCGGTCCCGGTGATCAGGCCCGACGGCGTGGTGCAGCGGACCAAGTACTCGGTGGTCCCCTGGACGTTCTTGGCGTATCGGCCCCGGGTCGGGGTGTTCCCGTGCGCCAGGAACGCCATCCCGGCCAGGCCGGTCATGGCGACGGGGTACGCCTGGCCGCCGCCGACGATCCACGACCCGTCGTCGGACTGGACCCCGGCGAGGTGGTCCAGCCCCCGGATGACCGCCCGGAGCGCCTCGGGCGTCACGTGCTTGGGCAGGACTTCTTTCTCCTGCCCCTCGATGTGGCCGGCGACGCCGAGGCCCAGGCAGCCGGCGCCGGCGAGGCCGAGCCCCTTCAAGAACCCGCGACGATCCGGCCCGGGGGCGTGGGAAGTTCCGAACGGGCTCATTGGCCACCATCCCGGCCCGGGGCCTTGGCGGTGACGGGGGCGGTGGCGAACCGGACCATGAGCTCGACCTTGACCGGGATCTCGTGGAACTTGGCCGATTCGATCCGCCGCTTGGGCATCTCCTCGTCCGAGGAGGAGGGCGTGTCGTAGTAGTAGAAATTCGACGACGAGCTTTGCGACTTCTCGCCCGGCACGAAGACCTCGCGGACGCCGGCGACCGTCCCCAGGCCGACGCCGCTGATCTTGGCGAGCCGGCCGGCCCGGGTCCGGGCGTCGGCGATGGCGGACTCGTAGGCCTTCTCCTGGAGGGCGTCGAAGTCGTCGAGGACGAAGCGGACCAGCCCGCTGCTGGAGTTGCCGAACCGCCAGGAATAATAATTGTTGTTGTCGGAGGAGCCGCCGACCTTGGCCCCGGCGTCCTGGGCGACGTCGAGGAGCTTGGCCACGAGTTGCAACAGCGCCTCCTCGTCCATCCCGCGGATGTCGGTGCAGTTGACGACGAGCTTCCGGGTGAGCTGGACCTCGACCTTGCCGCGGCGGGCCGGCGGCATGTCCATCATGTACGGGTTGTACGCCTGCCCCTTCTGGTCGACCCCCAGCGCCCGCTCCTCGACGCTGACGTTGCCGAGCTTGAGGGTGGTGAACGCTTCCTGGAGCCGCTTCTTGGCGTCTCGGTACTTGACGATCACGTCGGACGACATTTCCGAGGCGGCCGAAACCTCCAGGTCGATCTCGAACCGATTCGGCCGGGCGCCGGCGGCCCCCTTGCCGGCGACGGTGATCCCTTCCAGGTTCGGCGACGTGCCGGCGGATTGGGCCCGGGCCGGGCCGGCGGCGCAGGCCGAGGCCAGCCCCGCCATGATGAGGACCGCGATCTTCGACCTAGTCATCCGATCCCCTCGTCTTGGTGTTCGCCGCGTCCGCGTCCACGCCGGCGGCGCGAACGGCCTCGGCCGCCCCACGGGGGTACGCCGAGATGGTCCGATTGCTGATCGCCAGGAGCCAGCGGTCGGTGAGGACCAGGTCCCCCCCCATCGCGCCGGCGTCCTCGCCCCGGAAGATCCGGCGGACCCGGCCCGACTTGGGGTCGACCTCGAAGATCCCCCGGGTCGTGAGCTGCCAGATCCCGTCGCCGCGGACCAGGACCTGGCCGTCGTCGGAGCCCCCGGGCAGGGGCGTCGACCAGCGGAGGGCCCGGGTCTTGCGGTCGACGGCGCCGAGGTCGGAGCCGCCGAGGTACACGGTCTGGTCGTCGACCCCGATCAGGCGGGCCGACTTGGCGATCGGGCGGTCCCAGGCCACCTTCATCCGGTCGGGGTCGACCGCGCAAATCCGGTCCCCCTTGGCCCCCTTGACCAGGAGGGCGTCGCCGGCGGCGAGCGGGACGCCGCCGGCCGGCGACGACGCCTGGCTCTGGCCGCTCCCGAAGAAGAAGAACCGGCCCGCGCTCTGGACCGGGTCGGTCGGATAGCCGAAGCCCCAGTCGAGGGCGCCGGACTCGGCGTCGAGGCGGGCCAGGATGCCGACGTGGGTGTCGAGGTAGACCGAGCCCGCGCGGTAGACCAGCCTCGGCTGGGCCGACGTGTCCTTCATCCCGTAATAGAAGTAGCGCTGGGTTTCCCGGAAGGTGCCGACCTCGGTCTTCCAGAGGAGCTTGCCGTCGTGGGGGCGGAGGGCCAGGACGACCTGCTTGGCCGGGTTGTCCTGGTTCATGTTCTGCGTGACCGTCTTGGTCGCGACGAACAGGTTGCCCGCGGCCAGGATCGGCGGGCCGGTGATGTTGAGCTGGGCGAAGTCGGGCATCTCCGCCGATTTCCAGGCGACCTCGCCGGTCTCGGAGCGGCGGCAGATCAGGTGCGACGACGCCTGATAGTTCATGTCCTTGAGGTCGCGGCCCAGGCTCCAGGAGTAGCCGGGCGCCGCGAGGATGGCGTACCGCTTGGGGTCGACCATCCGGACGTGGTCCTGCATCGCGACCACTTCGAGGTTGTGGAACGACCCCGACCGCCAGAGGAGCTTGCCGCTGGCGAGGTCCAGGGCGAAGACGTGGCCCACGTAGTTGGCGTACAGCGTCGAGCCCACGATCGCCGTCGCGGGCACGGCGCCGCTGAGGGCCGCGGAATCCCACTGCGACACCTCGGCGGGCGTCATCCCGGCCATCACCGACGCGCCGAACCGGAACTGCCAGGTGGCGGGGACGGCCTCGGACAGCGCCGGCGGCGGGCCGTCCCCCTCGGAGGCCGAGGCGTTCGGCCTGGCCACGGGCCCGGCGTCGAGGACGCCCCGGAGGTGCTCGGCCGGCTTGGCCTTCCGGCCGCCGAGGGTCACGACCTCGTCGGCGTGGCGGTCGACCAGCTCGTCGCGGACGGCCGCGCATTCGGACCGGCGGCCGGCCCGGGCCAGCGCCAGGGCGGCCTTGACCCCGATCAGGGCGGGCGACAGCTCGGAGTCGGTCCGTTCCCGGAGGACGGCCAGCCAGCAGTCGGCCGCGCGGTCGAACCGGCCCTGCTCGAAGTACAGGTCGCCCAGGCGGTCGGCGGCGTTGTCGCCGACCGAGCTGAGGAAGTAGGCCGAGAACAGCTTCTCGAGGGTCGCCTGCTCGGTCGGCCCTTCGGCCCCGTCGAGCATCTTCTTGGCGTCGGCGTCGTAGAACAGGCGATAGGCCGCCTGCCCTTCGGGCGACAGCCCGGCCAGGACCGCCCGCCGCTTGCGGGCGACGGGGATGATGAAGCCATCCGGGCCGTCGACGAACCGGGTGATCTGGGCCTCGGGGATGGCGTAGAGGGCCTTGGTCGCCCGTTCCCACGCCCCCCGGCGGCTGAACCGTTCGAAGTCGTCGAACGCTTCCTTGACCTCGCTCGACGCCGCGGGCATCTGCAAGGGGCGGCTCGGCGTGTCGTTGGAAACCTTGTCGGGCTTGTCCTCGACGGCCTGGCCCGGGGCCATCGTCGGGGCGATGAGCAGAAGCGCCAGGAATGCGGGACGGATCACGATGGCTCGGCTCCGGGACGTCGACAACGTTCGTCCTCCCTCCTCGTCGCCACCCGCCCGAGCGGGGCCCGGGTCGGAGGTAGCACAGTTGTAGTCGGAGGAAATCGTCCACGCAACCAAAATCTTAAAGATTTGGAACATCGGGCCGGTGGACGGGTCGAGATCGAGTCACTGGAGCGAGTAGCGGTTCATCTTGTAGCGGAGGGTCCGGACGCTGATCCCGAGGACCTGGGCGGTCCGTTCCCGGTGGTTGTCGGACTGGGCCAGGGCCGCGAGGATGGCGGCGGTTTCCGCCTCATGGACCGCCGCGTCGAGGTTGAGGGACCCCGGCGGCGGCGGCGCGTGGATCTCCTTGGGCAGGTCGCCCGCGTGGATCACCGGCCCTTCGATCGTCACCACCAGGCGGTCGATGCAGTTGCGCAACTGGCGGATGTTGCCCGGCCACGAATAGGCGCAGAGGACGCGCATGGCGGCCGGGGCGACGTGCTTGGGCTCGCGGCGATACCGGGCGCAGGCCCGCCGGAGGAAGTGTTCGAACAACAGCGGGATGTCGTCGGACCGCTCGCGGAGCGGGGGCAGGCGGAGGGGGACGACGTTGAGTCGATAGTACAGGTCCTCGCGGAGCCTCCCCTCGGCGACCATCTCGCCGACGTCGCGGTGGGTCGCCGCCACGAGCCGGACGTCGAGCGGGATCAGGGCCTCGCCGCCGACCCGGCGGACTTCCCGCTGTTCGAGGACCCGGAGCAGGTCGACCTGGGTCTTGGGGGCCATCTCGCCGATCTCGTCGAGGAACAGCGTGCCGCGCTGGGCCATCTCGAACCAGCCGGCTTTCTGGCGGAGGGCCCCGCTGAACGCCCCCTTCTCGTAGCCGAACAGCTCGCTCTCGATGAGCGCCTCGGGCATCGCCCCGACGTTGACGGCCACGTACGGCCCGTCGCGTCGCGGGCTCAGGTTGTGCAGGGCCCGGGCGAACAGCTCCTTGCCGGTCCCGCTCTCCCCCTGGATCAGGACCATCAGGTCGGAGTCGGCGACCTGGCGGATGCACGAGAAGACCTCGCGGATCGCGGCGCTCTGGCCGATGACCTCGGGGAACTCGCCGGCGGCGGCCAGCCGGGCGTGGAGCAGGCGGTTCTCCTCGCGCATCTGGTGGTGTTCGAACGCCTTGCGGACCAGGTGCCCGAGCATCTCCAGGTCCACCGGCTTGGCCAGGTAGTCGTGGGCCCCGAACCGCATGGCCTCGACGGCCGTCTCCACGGTCCCGTGGGCCGTGATGACCAGGATCAGCGTCTCCGGCCAGCCGTGCTTGATGTCTCGGACCAGGTCGAGGCCGGACAGCGGCCCGGGCATCTTCAGGTCGGTGATCACCAGTTGATGCGGCCGGCGCCGGAACAGCGACCAGGCCTCGGACGCATCCGCCGCCGTGGCGACCTCGTACGACTCTTCCTCCAATGCGATCTTGAGCCCCGAGCGGATGTTGGGCTCGTCGTCGACCACGAGGATGCGGAAGGGGGCGTTGCCGATCATGGCGTTGCTCCGGCCCCGGCGGCCGGCTCCAGGGGAATGGCGATGGCGAACGTCGTCCCCGGGGGGCCGGTCCGCGGCTCGATCCGGCCGCCGTGCTGGCCGACGACCTTCTCGGACAGGGCCAGCCCCATCCCGGTCCCCCGGTCCTTGGTCGAGAAGTAGGGCTTGAACAGGTCCGGGCGGATCTCGGGGGCGATCCCCGGGCCGGTGTCGCCCACCTCGACCCACAACTCGCCGTCGCGGATGGCGGCGGCGAGGGTCAGGTGGCCGCCGTCGGGCATCGCTTCCAGGGCGTTGATGACCAGGTTCAGGACCACCTGCTTGAACTTGTCGCCGTCCAGGGGGACCGGGACGAGGGCCGGCCCGGGGTCGCGCAACGTCACCTCGACGCGCTGCCGGGCCGCCTGGGGGCCGATCAGGCGCGCGGTGTCCGCCAACAGGTCGAAGACGTCGACGCGGCGGAGGGTGAGGCGCGGGAGGCTGGCGAAATCGCGGAAGCTGTCCAGGACGCCGTTGAGCCGGAGGATCTCGGACTTGACCACGCCCATCAGCTCGCCGGCCGGCTCCCTCGGCCTCGGGTCGTGGAGCCGCTTTTCCAGGAGCTGGACGTGGATGCTCAGCGCCGTCAAGGGGTTCTTGATCTCGTGGTGGAGGCCGGCGGCCAGCGAGCCCAGGCTGACGAACCGCTCCATCATCTGGACCCGTTCTTCCATCAACACCCGGTCGCTGATGTCACGGAGGAGGAGGATGCACCCGATCGCCCGGCCCGCCGAGTCGCGGAGCACGTGCGAATCGGCCCTTATGCGGCGGACCCGGCCGCCGCGGTCGAGGGCGAAATCCTGGTCCCATACCGCCCCGTCCTGCTCGACGGCCCGGCCGACCAGCGCGGCCAGGGGGGCGTCGTCGCCGGCGATGCCCGCCAGGGGGCGGCCGATGGATTCCGACTCGACCCCCAAGATCCGGACGGCGGCCGTGTTGATCCCGGTGACGATCTCATTTAAATCGGTGGTGATGACGCCTTGATCCATGCTGGCCAGGATGTCGAGCGAGAGCAGCTTGGCCTGGTACAGGACCCGGAGGATGGCGAGCTGGCGCTGCTGCAACCAGACCATCGCCACCGTGCACAGGAGCAGGGCGGTCGAGGTGATCGACCGGACGATGATCCGCGTGCCGATGTCGCGGCGGAGGGCGCCGATCTCGTCGGCGGTCACCGACCCCGGCCGCGCCTCCCAGCGGCCGAGCAGGCGGTACTCCTCGGAGACCTGGAGGACGGCGGCGGCGCTGAGCGCGAACCCCAGCACGAGCATGACGAGGACGATCGCCGCCGTCCTCGGGATCTGCGCCTGGACTTCCGAGGCTCGGACGCGGAACATCGCCGGGCGGTCCTTTCTTTCGGGACATTGTACCCCCGGGCCGCCGCCCATTGCTCGACGTTCGCGCCCGATTCCCGGCGAGGCCCGATCGCGCCGGGACCGGCAAAATCCGGCCAGGGCGGCAAGTTCTTGCCGGGCCCGCCCCGCCGTCGCCGGCCCCGGACACCGGGGCCGATTCGCCAGGGCGCATGGCCCTGGCCTCCAATCCGAGAGTCCGTTCCCATCGGCGTCCCGCTCCGGTATGCCGCGTGCTTTTATCCCGCTCGGGGACGCCCTGGCTCCACGCCCAGCAAGGGCCGTGACGAGGGGCGGCGTCCCGCCCACCCCGACGATCGTGGTCCGAGGCGACGTCCCGATCCTGCCGGGATCGGGCCCATCGCCGTCCCTTCGTGCGCCGAGATTGACCTTCCTCCTTTCCCCAGATCGGAAAGCCCCCCGATGGCAACTCCCCCGATCCCGCTCGAGAAGCCCCAGAACGGCTTCGCCGGCCTGAAACACTGGCGGCAAGACCTGGTCGCGGGGCTGGTGGTCTCGCTGATCTCGCTTCCGTTCTCGCTGGGGATCGCCCTGGCCTCGGGCGCCCCCCCGATCTGCGGCCTGATCTCGGCGATCGTCGCCGGCCTGATCCTGCCGTTCGTGGGCGGGTCGTTCGTGACGGTGAGCGGGCCGGCCGCCGGCCTGGCGCCGGTCCTGCTGGCCTCGACGATCCTGCTCGGCCGGGGCGACCTGGCGGTCGGCTACCCGCTCCTGCTGGTCGCGATCTGCTTCACCGGGGTCGCCCAGATCATCCTGGCCCGGTTCCGGGCGGCCAAGTTCAGCGCGATGTTCCCGGCCTCGGTGGTCGAGGGGATGCTCGCGGCGATCGGGCTTTTGATCATCGCCAAGCAATTGCCCTTGCTGGTCGGCCACAAGTTCCAGGCGCACGACTTCTGGGAGATCGTGGGAGAGGCGCCCTCGCAGCTCCTGGCGATGGACCCCAAGGTGTTCTTCCTCGGGGTCTTCTGCCTGGCCCTGATCTTCGCGATGGCGTCGTTGAAGTCGCGATGGCTGAAGGTGGTCCCGCCGCAGGTGATCGCGGCGGTGGTCGGGCTGATCCTCGGGCAATTGCTCGGCCTGAAGGGGGACCACCTGATCCACATCCCCGACGAGCCGTTCAAGCACGGGATCGTCCTGCCGAACTTCCAGGGGTTGATGGCCGACCGGACGCTCTGGTGGGCCCTGGCGATGACGGTGGTGACCCTGACGCTGATCGACGGGGTCGAGTCGCTGGCGACGATCGCGGCGATCGACAAGATCGACCCGTTCCGCCGCAAGTCGGACCCGAACCGGACGCTCCTGGCGATGGGCGTATCCAACCTGGCCTCGAGCCTCGTCGGCGGCCTGACGATCATCCCCGGCGGGGTCAAGAGCACGGCCTGCATCGTGGGCGGCGGCCGGACCCAGTGGGCCAACTTCTACAACGCCTGCTTCCTCATCATCTACATCTTGCTGGGCCGGAGCGTGATCAACCTGTTGCCGCTCAGCGCCCTCGGCGCGATCGTGATCTACATGGGGTACAAGCTGTGCGGCCCGAAGGTCTGGAAGCACACCGCGCACCTCGGGGCCGAGCAACTCCTCGTGTTCGCCACGACCGTGCTGGTGACGGTCTCGACCGACCTCCTGATCGGGATCGGCGCCGGGATCGCGGCGAAGCTGGTGCTGGAGGCCGCGATCCTGACCTCGGTGATGCGCGGCCGCCCCAAGGCCGACGCGACGCCCTGGGGGGCGGCGCGGCGATGGCTGGCCCAGACCGGCGAGCTGTTCCGCAACCCGGTCCTCAGGAGCGAGACGGTCGGCGGCGATCACCACCTGTACCTCGGCCGCCCGGTGGTCTGCTTCAATCTGATGCACCTCGACTCGGCGCTCGCGGGAATCCCCCGGTCCAGCTCGTCGGTCAACCTCCACGTCACCGGGCTGGTCACGCTCGTCGACCACACCGCCGCGAGCACGCTCATGGGCTTCGTCGACGACTACCGGCGCGAGGGCCTCGGCGTCGCCCAGATCGTCGGCCTCGACCGGCTCGGCAAGCGCTCGCACGCCGAATCGGGGCTCCGCGTCAGCCAGCCGGTCTCGGGCGAGGAACGGGCCGAGGCCCTGGCCGAGCCGTCGAGGCTCGGCCTGGCCCGGGTCGGCCCGGAGGACCACGCCGCCGCCGCCTTCCTGGACCGGGTCAGCTTGACCGCCGTCGGGCCGGTCCCCGACTCCGAACGCCACGTCATCACCCGGGCCTTGATCCAGGCCGGTCGCCACGCGATCGGCAAGGCCAGGGCCGCCCTCGCCTTCTTCCGGACCACGGGCATCGGCGAGGGCGTGGTCGAGAACGAGCCCGACCTGGCCTGGCGCAGCCTCGGCGATTTCCGATCGAAGAAGGACGGGCCCGAGCACGGCCTGTCCTGGTTCAGCCTGGAGCGGCGCGAGGACGACCGACGCTCGGACCAGGTGGATCGGTTCTCCCTCTGCCGCGAAGTGATCCACCACGGCCTCCGACCGGCCGTCCTCGTCCCCGTCACCGTCCCCGATGAAGCCCGGCCGTCCGAGGAGGATGGCGAGACGGCCGGCTACCTCGACTGATCGTCGGACCGGGCGGCGCCGGCGCGTCGACGGCGGGTCCCGACCGGGGCCTCGCCCCGACGCGCCGGCGGCGTCGACGGCGACCGATCCCCGGGCCGGCGGACGGATTCGGGCCAATCCGGGGCGAGGTCGAACGAAAGGAGGGAACCCCGCCGGCCACCCCCGCAGTATAGAGGGGGCATCGAGGTCGAAGGCGTGGGGAGGGGTGGGCATGTCGGTCGGCCATCCGGGCTCGGTCCTCGGGCAGATCCGCTCGCTGTTCGGCGGCGGGAGCCTCGCCGGCCTCGGCGAGCGCCAGTTGCTCGAACGGTTCGTCGTGGATCGGGACGAGGCGGCGTTCGAGGCCCTCCTGGCGCGCCACGGGCCGATGGTCCTGGGCGTCTGCCGCCGGGCGCTCGACGACCCGGGCGACGTCGAGGACGCCTTCCAGGCGACGTTCCTGGTCCTCATCCGCAAGGCCGGCGGGCTCCGCGACGGCGACCGTTTGGCGAACTGGCTCTACGGGGTCGCCCATCGGGTGGCCACCCGAGCCCGGTCCGACGCCCACCGCCGCCGGTCCCGCGAGCGCCCGGGGGGCGAGGAGGTGGCCGTGGCGAGCGAACCCGTCGAGGATCGCATTGAACTCCGGGCCGTGCTCGACGACGAGCTGACCCGGCTCCCGGACCGGCTCCGGGCGGCGGTCGTCCTGTGCGACCTGGAAGGTCTCCCCCAGGAAGAAGCCGCGCGGCGGCTTGGCTGCCCGGTGGGCACGATCAAGAGCCGCCTCAGCCGGGCCCGCGACCGCCTCCGCGGCCGGCTCCTCCGCCGGGGGGTGGCGCCCTCGTCGCTCCTGGCCGCGTCGTTCCTCGACCCCGCCCGCTGCTCGGCGGCCGTCCCGAACTCACTCCAAGCGTCTACCCTCCTGGCCGCGACCCGATTCGCGGCCGGCGCGGCGGCCCCGGCGCCGGCCGCCGCGTTGATGGAAAGCGTCGCGAGGTCGATGATGATGGCAAAGCTCAAGGTGGCGACGACCGCGATCCTGGCCCTGACCCTCGCGACGGCCGGCGCCCTGGCGCTCACGTCGCGGGCGGTCCCCGGCGACCCCCCGGCTCCGGCTTCGGCCCCCCTACCCGTCCCCGATCTGATCGCGTCCGTCGCTGGCCCCGCGCGGACGCTTAACCTGACCATCATCGCCAAGGCGGACCGGCGGCCCGTGCCCGGCGCGGCGGTCGAGGTCCGGCTACTTGATGGGTATTTGACGACGGCCAAACGGACGACGGACGCCGACGGTCGCTGCCCGGTCCCGATCCCGGCCAAGGATCTTGAGGGCGTCCTGGTCGGGGTCTCCCGGGATGGATTCGTCCCGGTGAGTCTCGACCCGGGCCAGCTCGAACGCGACGCGGTCACGCTCGAACTGGAGCCGGGGGTCGCCGTCGGCGGCGTGATCCGCGACGAGGAGGGGCGGCCGGTCGCGGGGGCTCGGGTCATCCCGAGCCTATTCGACGATTCGCCCGGGTCGAGGCGATCGTTTTTCTCGCCAGAGGGGGGCGTCGCGACGACCGACGCCGAAGGGCGATGGCGGGCTTCGATCCTGCCCGCCGACGCCGAGGGGGCCCTCTGGGTCCGCTTCGAGCACCCTGACTATGTGAGCGACCCGCCGCGGTCCTTCTCGCGAAACTTTCCGGTTGCCGAGGCCCGGGCCTTCCTGGGTCAGATGGTCCTGAAGCGGGGGATCGCGGTGGCCGGGACGGTGGTCGGCCCCGAGGGGCGGCCGGTCGAGGGAGCCTCGGTCGTGTTACCGCTCTCCACCAGCGTGGGCGACGGCTTCCGGGCCACGACCGACGCCGAGGGGCGGTTCCGGTTCGCCCACGTGGAGGATCACTCCGGCGTGGGCGAATGGCGAGTCATCGCCGAGGCGGCCGGCTTCGCGCCGGCCTCCGTCCGGGTCGAGGCGGGACCCGAACCGCCCCCGGCGACGATCCGCCTTTCGCCCGGTCGCCCGTTCCGGGGCCGGGTCGTCGACGCTCAGGGTCAACCCTTGGCCGGGGCCGTCGTTTCCGTGGCCGCCTGGCAAGAATGCCGAAACCTCGATTGGCGGGCCGAGACCGACACCGAAGGCCGGTTCACCTGGGCCGACGCCCCGACGACGGGCGACATCTCCTTCGTCGTCCGCAAGGCCGGCTACGCCACAACGCGAGGACGCGATCTGGCCGTCTCCGATCCAGGACCCGTCATCACGCTGAACCGGCCCCTGGTCGTCCGGGGCTTGGTGGTCGACGCCGTGACCAACCGGCCGGTCGAGGCTTTCGAAGTCGTCTTGGGCCTGACCTGGCCGGCTGGGGGCGGGGGCGGTGAGCGTCACGATAGTTGGTGGTACGGCTGATCAGTTGGGGGTGAAGTCACGGTTCCAGAACGCTTCCCACTGCCCTCTCTCGCTCCGGTACAGGGCGCGGAGGTGGCAGACCGCGTCGGCCC
>JAABUQ010002246.1_pt1 | contig 38881 bp, 46 predicted proteins | sample 5560001 | NCBI WGS metagenome assembly JAABUQ01 (sample SAMN10711888, study PRJNA513371) | rock metagenome | isolation source: Antarctica rocks | place: Antarctica: Victoria Land, Finger Mt nord | collected 2015-12-18 | reverse complement strand
GCAGAATCTCCTCTTCGCTGTGTCCCTTCTTGCCCATAGACCGGCTCTCCTCTCGTCCTTCCAGAGAACCATCACAAGCAAAATCTCTCAACCTCAAAGCGGATTAGTTTTTGGGTTTTGGGTCAACAGTCCTGTTACCGACGCGTTTCAGTTGATCGATCTTCACCTCAGTGAATAGCTCGTCGGGCACACTGATCCCTAGTTCATTCAGCACATCCCGGAAGTAATCGACATCTTGCAGGTGCAAGCCGGCGTCATCGTCGCCCAGTTTGGAATAGATGATGTCCTCTCCTTCGCTCGTCCCCTCGCTGTCTTGGATCACCGTACAGAAAACATAGTCGAGCGGCCGGTCGTAGCCCAAGGTGACAGTGACCTCTTTACCGTCCCTGGTCCGAGTAGTGTGTTTGTGTTGAGACATGGCTTCCTCGTAGGCGCGACGATACGACCCAACGATGGGTCGGTCCATCTGCTCCTGTCCTGGTTGAAGTGCATGGTTTAGCGCAGACGCGATAACAGCACCAGTAGCTATAACCACCACTGGTGCTGCCTCGCTTGCACGATGTCAGTCGTGAACGAAAAAGCGGGATGCAACGCGCGATGCCTGGTCGCGCTGTACCTCGCGGAACATCGATTCGGGAACGGCGAGTCCGAGAAGAGCAAGGATGGCCCGGTAGTACTCGACGTCGAGTTGATGTATGCCGCCCTGGTCATCGTCCTGACTGGTGTAGAGAGGTCTGTCGTTACGTTCTTGCTTCACCGTGCAGAAGATGTGACCGCCAGATGGGTCATATCCCATAACGACGTTCACGATGCCGTACTCGTCTGTGCTCAGGCTATGTAGATGGTGTGACAACTGGGCTCCTACCTGAAGCTCTCAACGGAGCCTCAATTCATCCGCCAGATTCCTGCTCGGGCGTACTGGGGATTGTTGAGTGCATCCTCTTCTTGGCAGAGCTCCCCGAAGCGATGCGCGATGGAGCAAAGGTGCTCGAAGCTCTGCGGCTGCTGCTGCGCTTCAAGTTCAAGCGTACTGCGACGGCGCTGCAGTTCTTCTCTTGCGGTCGAGATGGTGGACATAGCTGCGATCTCCGCTTGCAGGTGAAGGCGGCACAGGAGTGACCTGTGCCGCGATCTCACTACGCCTGAGCAACAAAGAATCTCGTCGCTGGAAGTTGGCGCTGAACGATGGGGGAGGGAACGGAGACAGCAGGCGCCTTGCCCAAAGGCTTCGGGCGGATGGAGGGCATGCACGCTTGGACCAGCATGGTCTGCATGGCATTGTGGTTGCGCCAGAAAGAGGACGAGGTACCGCGACGGGAGCGAGCAGAGATTGCCATGGAAGTTTCCTTTCGGTGAAAGAGCGTGGAGGTTGGGGCGAGTGCAGACGCACGAGTGCGTCTCGCCCAAGGCGAGAGGTCGGCTGGCACAATGGCCAGGGCTACTTGTGGGGGTGAACGGCTCTCTTGTGGGTGGGAACCTTCACACGAGAGTTGGCCTTGTATCGGCCGCGGATCAGAAACTTCTCTTCCCTGTCGGCTACTCTCACAATCGGAAATTGATCCACGCCGAAGCGTTCGATCGCTATCTCTTTGTGGAGCTCACACAGGAGTTCGTCTCCAAACCGCCAAGCCGCAGGGCGCTTGCAGAGCGTGCACGTTGGCGCACTCACGGCGTATCTCCGGGCTGACCTGAAGGGAAACTGGACGAGCTTGTGGCGAGTTCTGCCCGTTTGCGAAAACGGGGACTGTAGGGAGTTTTGCCCTTCGACGCAGAGGGGGCTTTGCGAGGAGTTCTGCCCCTCTGCGAAGTCGGGCTTGTAGGAGGTTGTGCCCCTTTGCGCAAACGGGGCTTGTGGGGAGTTTTGCCCTTCAGCGCAAACGGGGCTTGTGCTTACTTTTGCCCGTCTGCGCTTAGGAGAGCGACTACGCTGCGATGGAACCTGCAGCGCTCTGGAGGTCCCGTACCATTGCCTTCAGCACTTCAAAGGACGGAATCTTGTCGATCGACTGGACCTTGTGGTGATCGAGCACGCCGAAGAAGACCTGTTCCTGAAGCTCCTGCGCCAACTCACGTACGCGGTCGACTCCACGTCCAAGCGTCTCAAGCTGTTTCAGCACCCATTGCTGCGCCTCGCGGTGCGGCAGTTGACGTGCGTTTCTGGCCGCGCCGCCTGCTTTGAAGACCTCAAAGTAGAGCGCATCGCCCAAAGCAGCCCGGAAGCTTTCGATCTTCCGTGTAAGGGCCTCATCCAGCTGGGGATTCGCTCCCGACTGGTTCTGCGGCTGTCGAGCCGGCGGCAGGACTTCTCCCGCCGTACGCGTGTTTGCCTGAGCTACCGCTTGCGGTCCGGCCTGTGACGTGACCGGCACCACGCCTTCCGGCAACGCCCACTTAGGGAGTGTCGGGAGAGACGCCGGCTTGCCGTACTTGTCGAGCTCCACCCACATTTCCGCGAAGTTGTAGAAGTAGCGACCCAGCCCATAGCAGCTGCATGCCCGCTTAAATGCCTGTGCTTCCGCGCGGGTCATGGCGTTGTCGTCATCTGCCCACATCTCACCGCTGCCGGTGTGTGAGCCAAGGCCCTCGATCGAGACCATACAAGTCACAATGACCTTGCCTGTCTGAATCGTCTTGTCACGCTTCATCCGGGTGATCGGTGACAGAGTTGTGACCTCATACGTCCGGGTCCAACCTGCGGGGGTGAAGACTTCGTTGAGCCGGTCGGTGTAGGCGCGCTGATCACCATAGGGAATGACACACCCGCGCTTCTTGTCTTGCGTGGTGTTGGTGACGCGCCAGCTGATGTCATCTGGGTGAAAGGGTACGGCAAGCTTCTGGAGCTGATCCTGCTGCTGAGGCGAGAGATTGGTCTGCATGATGCGAAGGTCCTTTCAGGATGGATTCGAGGTGTCGGAGAAACAGAAAAGGCGCTCCGAAGAGCGCCTCAGTGAGTAAGCATGAATGGGGCTTAGAACGGGATGTCGTCGTCTGTGATGCCCTGGTCGGCGTAGTCCTGCTGCTGGCTGTAACCTCCGCCGGAACTTCCGTTGGAACTGCTGCTCGCCGACGAACGCGCACTGGATGCAGGCGCGCTGCCGTTCCCAGTCTCCTTCCCCTGACCGCCACCAAGCAGGGTCAGATCGTTGATGAGAATCTCTGTGCGGAACTTCTTTTGTCCCGACTCCTTGTCGTCCCATGAACGGGTCTGGATCTTGCCCTCGATCATGAGTTGAGTGCCCTTCTTCACGTAGTCGCGAACAACCTCCGCGGTGCGCTGAAAAGCAACCAGGTTGTGCCACTCCGTCTTGTCGACGTACTGCCCGGACTGGTCCTTCTGCCGGTCAGCGGTAGCGAACGAAAAGCTTGCGATGGTCATGCCGCCCTGTGTCGCACGAATCTCGGGATCCTTGCCTACGTTCCCGAGGAGGATGACTTTGTTGACGCCCTTTGCCATGATGGTGGTCCTCTCTTTTTCTGAAGTGATGAAGCTTTCCCTGCTACTGCTCAATGAAGTTGTCCGGCCGATTCCACATTGCCGTGAAATCGCGCTCGAACGCCTCAATCTGCTGTGGACTGTGCGTGACGGACACCTGATTGTCCTGGTACCGAGCGGCTGACACCGACCAGTTGCCCGATCCATCCCGCAGCACCTCACCATCGACGAGCATGGCTTTCTGGTGCATCAGGTCATCGCCACCCTTCACACGTACGCGCACGTTGGGACGATGGGAGAGCATGGCCAACACCTGCCCATGCCTTCCCTGCTCCTCCTGAAACTGAGCACGGTCGCGGTAGATGCAGACGTCGACACCTCGGGAAGCCGCACGGGCAAGAGCCTGAGCGATCTCGCGATCAGTGAAGGCATACATGGCCACCTGGATGCGCTGTCGCGCGTGGTCGATAAGGGCGATGTCGACCTCCTCGAGGTTCGTGGTGGGCGCGAAGTAGATCTGCTCGCTTTCGCCGGCCGCGTGGACATCCGGCAGACGGAGCTTCGCCTGACCGAGGATGGAGCTGAGCGTAGCGTGAGGGCCCGGATTCATCTGTTCGTGCTCCATCTCGAGCCGCCACGCCGCCATACAGAGCAACGACAACAAGAAGAGATTGCGTAAGGTTCGCATGCCGACTCCTACTGTTCCCGAATGAAACCCACCACGCCAAAGATCGCGATAAGCATCGAGAACTGGTTCAGGAAGCTGAGTTGCTTCATCTTGCGTTCAAGGGTTTGCTCCGGTTCTCTCTCGTCGATGCTGAACTCGATCGACAGCCGGAACAGAAGGACGATGGTGAGGAGAATGCCGGCAATAGTGAGGGACTCGTGGCGGCTGGTGTGCGTGGTGAGGCCCGCCACAAAGAGCAAGGCTCCAAGAGTCTGGAGCCGCTGGAAGAAACGTGGATGAGAACTGTTCATGCGGTGACGAGAGCCTCGCGTCTGACGGGAGCACTTCCCAGCTCTAGAAGGTGAGTATGTTTGCACCCAATGCAGCACACGCCTTCCGTCACCTTCGTGAGCACATCGATGAACGCCTCCGGAGGAAGCTGCTCATCGCCGTTGCGCTTGAAGAAGCGGGGTGCCGCCCCTCCCCGGAAGTCTGCGTCCTTGCCCCAGAGCTCCGTGCTGAGGGTACCGGCACGGTGAAAGAACAGGACCTCGCTCTGCATCTGCGGCCGCCGCCCCCCGGAATCGCTAAGCCAGTGCCTGGTAATGAGGACGTCGTAGGTGTGCTCGTACCGGAACATCTGCACGCGGCACACCTCGGGCTCGATCACGATTGCATGGACGCCATTCGGCATGAAGTTCTGAACCCGTTGCGTCCAGGTCAGAGGCTCACCAGTGGCTCCGCAGAAGCCGACATAGTGACCGAGGCTGGTCACTGCGCCACCTGCTTCCTCACCGCGGAGTGCCCATCGTTTCACCTGTTCCTGGAAAACAGGCTCGACTGTAGCGCGGCTGAAGATACCGGTCTTGCGTATCTCCAACCGCGTTGGTTCTGGAAGGGTGAGGCCCCTCATGGCGATTTGTGCCAGTCTCTTGTCCATCGAGTCTCCTGTTGCTTAGCGTTGACGGATGGGGAAGCCGAGAGCCTCCCGGATCATTTCCTTGGTACAACCGGCCCAGCATTTGTAGAAGCGCGGGTCGGCTACGGAAATGGCAAGGTTGTCGCCGGACTTGTCATGGCCCTGCTTCTCGCAGGACGGACAACGAGTCCACCAGTTGCCGCTTGATTTGCGCTTCACTCTCACGTGCTCCAGGATCTGAAAGCCCTTCCCGTTGCCAAGGAACGAGATCGGCTGCTCGACCTTGGGTCTGGATAGGAACTCCTCTGGAATGCTGAGGCCCTCGGTGAAGGTCGCCAGCTCCTGGGCAGTAAGCCGCTTCATCTGGCGCAGGTACGTAAACTGAGCCTGGAAGTTGGGAGCCGCATCCTCAAACCAGTAGCGGTGCATGTTCGCGCGGTGGATGCCGAGCGGACCACGGATGGCATTGCCGAATTCCCCCTCCCTCAGTTCATCCTGACGTGGGAAGATCTCAATGCCGTCCACCTGGTTGAGCGTGCCCTTGATAGGCACTCCCAGACGCAGCGCAAGGTTGTAGATGTAGACCCGGCAGTCTTTCGCTGGCAGGGGTTCATCGCAAAGGATCCAGAGATGGGCGCCTCGCCGAGACATCTCGAGTGCGGCTTCGACGCCGTCCTCCTTCAGCTCCAGCTTCAGTGCCGCAAGATCGCGATGGGCCCGAGTGTAATCCGCGTCAATCGCGACCCACTTCGACCGTTGTGTCTCTGGGTTGATGGCATAGAGACCAATCGTCTGTGCACCTGAGAGATGGAGTCGAACAGTGCTGTCTGTGAGGGCGAGCCGGTTCTTTGTCTCCCTTTCTTTTGGCTGAAAGTAGTAGTAGCGGTTGTTGTCAGGGTTTGGGCGGTCCGACTGCCTGGTGTGGGCTCGCCGGTTCACAAACCATGAGCAGTACTCCGCCACCAAGGCCGGGTCGGTTTTGAGGATTTCGGGCGTAGGCCTCGGCGGAATCCACGGCGCTTGAGCTGCTGTACTCATGGTTTGCTCCTTTCTGAAGTTGGGAAGGTTGTAAAACGGGCTGAGAATCCGGTCAATCCGTGCCGGTTCTGCCGGAAGGACCGATCTCAGTGAATGAGGATTTCGTCCCCCTCGATAGCGAATGTGGACAGATGGTCCCCCTTTTCTTCGTTTGTAGGGAGTTGTTCTCTGGCCATGCGTTCCAGCGTTGTCCACTGGAGAAGGCGATACGCCCACACAGCGCGATCGAAGTCGATGCCATTCAGGTCGTCATCTCTGTCGAAGCGAATCCACAAAAAGACCTTTGCGGCTTCGTTGTAGACGTAAATAGCCCCCGTGTTCCGGCGTCCCGGGATGCTCTGGAGGAAGAGGAGTCCGCCCTCTGTCTCGATCAGGCGTTCGGCCCGGGCTTCGCCGGCCGTCAGGAACGCGCCAAGCACCTCCCACCTCGAAGAAGACGGGGTGATGCCTGGCAGCTCATGGACAGAGAAGAGGTATTCCACGCGCAACTGGCCCAACAGTTCTCTCTTGGACTAGCGACGTTGTGTATGCATGGGGGTGGTCCTTTCGTGGTGGATTTGGTCAGAGATTGGGAAGGTGGAGGGTACGGGTTTCCTGTTGCCAGTCAGCCCCGCGTTGGTGCGCAGCTATCGAGCAATCTGCGCGTCGTGAAAAAGTGGTTCGGATCGCGGCTGTTCGGACCGCAACGTGGACTCGTGCATCCACGAAACGAGCCCAGGCCCGATCAAGAGCAAGGCCGAGAAGAGGACAGACCCATCGCGGCTGCCCTTCGACGTGCTCCTGCAGGTAGGCGTCAGGTTCACGAAGGAACTATTGCCGGCCTGTGACCGACTCGATCCCTTCGACTGCGATACGTTCAAGGTCCAAACGCCCCGCCCAGATCGAAGGGAAGGCGATCGCCTCGGTGTAGTCCAGCGATTGTTCGGAAGAGGAAAGGGCCGGGTGGTCGACACAGGCAAACAGGCGGGTCGCCTCGGCCGCGTGCATCGCCGCCTCGGTTCTTGTCAGACAGAGGCGCCTTCTTCTCTCCTCTACGAGAACAAAGAACTCTGTCAGGCCTCCCATTGCTCCTCAAACCACTCAAGACCTGCAAGCGGTCTTCACGTCCACGACGGCAGGCTTAGAGACGAGTTACCCCTCTCGGGTCGCGTAAGTGAGACCCACCCGCCCGCGTTTGGTGAAGGTAGCTATTGGCCCGCTTTAACCTTGAGGGCAGATCCGAGGTGGTCAGCTTTGTGCTGCAGCAAACCTTCTCGCTTCTCGCATGGAACCTCTCCGGAGTAGTGCTCCACGGCACGACGAGGCTGGCCTCTTCGCTCTCAGGAGCCGTCCGTCAGCATTCTTTTCCTTGCCCCGGAATTGCGTCGGACCGGACACTCTCCCACGCCTGTCCAGCGAGCTTCTCCTCGGAGGCATCGATCGCCTCGACGTTCCCGTTCTGCCCGGCGGACGTTAAATACAGCGTTTGAGGTAAGTATGCCGAAGATCAGGAAGATCGACAGCTCGAACTGCAGTACGTTTTGCTAAACGCGTAAGATGCCGATCATCACGGCAGAGCGCCGCGCGAGCTTGAAACGTACGGGACAGACGGTCACGCAATATCTGTGGCGCCTTTTTTTGCGCCGCTGTCTTCCTTCGGATATATTCATCACGACCTCGATAGCTTTTTTGCTGTTCCTTACGAGCACTTGAGAGCTCTACGATGTCCGCTCACCAGTCTGGCGCGGATTAGCGCCGAAATACTAGAGAATGCAAATGTACAGGGCCCCTCACGGTAGGTATCTTCCGAGTCTGAAGGGAAACTATGTCCACAGAAGCTTTGCTCTCCGATCTTCAGAAGGTCACAGCCCTCGTCAAGTCGATCGCGAAACTTGTTGTTGACCCACCATCCGATGATGTGATTCTGGCCAACCATGGGACCTCGACTTATGTGGGGAGCGGTTCCTCCAGACAAGAGGTCTACGAGGAGAAACGGAGGCTCACGAAAGCCTACGAGCACATCATCGTCTTTGATCCCAACGTGCAGCTCCTCTATCCGGGTTCACTGATCCAAGGCAAAAGCCTGCCAAGCGGGACGCTCGCCGGAATCGGAGTCGGGAGTGAAACTCGCACCCCAATCACAATCACTGTCGACGGGCTTGTTTCATCGGACCCTTCTGTGAAGTTTTCGAAGACGATCGACAGGCCTGATCATGGCAGCGTTCAAGAGCTTCCCGGCAATCTCGAGAATGTTCAATACAGAGTTAAAGATGTTGGATTCCGCTCCATTACCACCGGAGATTTCGGCGTCAACAACTCCCGCGTCCAACGATTCGCAGAGGCGGTTCAATTTGTATGTGGACGGCAGATGGGAACGCCAGACCATTGGAACTTCTGATTCACGATGGGAATCAGGAACTTGGAGAGGACATCCACTCAGGGGCGACGCGAAACACGTTGAAGAGGTAAGTCGAGATGGTGCGTGGTTGACGGTAAACGAGACCGAGTACGACTAGTGCGCCGTGCGCACATCATCAGGGAGTTGTAGCGCCCTCTGCGCAAATGACGCGGTTTACGGCTATCGACAGCACCACAACGCCGTCCTCTTCCAAATGGCTATTGCAGTCAACCTGCGCGAACCGGACCCCGTGCACGGTCGCGTCTCTGGATCCAGAAGCCAACGAACCAGAATGGCTGTGGACTCAACGCCCATTCCCCAGGACAGGATCGTGTGCATGTTGCCTCCATGAGAAAAGCCCGGCAAAATGCCGGGCTCCTCGGTTGTGCAGCGTTAGGCTGCTACGTGATTGGATCCTGTTCGCAACTTAAGACGAAACCGCTGGCTGACAGGGCCGCCAAATCTTCGGGCAACCTGGGCCTGCAGCCAACGGGAGAAGGTCCAACCCATACTGCATTCGACCTCGATGCCCAGAGCAGAAGCCAGCGAGAGCAGCGTATCGATGCAGACGGGTCCACGGGCGAGGTCACGCACAGGACGCCATCCGCGGTACGTCTTCCGGTACACGACGCCGTTCCAGATCCGAACCTGCGTTAGGTTACAAAGACGATAACCAATAACCGAGCATGCCAAGGCTTGGCCCGAGTTCTGTCGGAGTGAGGCACCAAGGTGCCACGCTGTTGAAGGGGTGAAAAGAGACGGCAAGCCTGGGCACCTCCACTCCATCACACCGGGTAAAGCCCCTGGCTTGCGGAGGTCCAGACACGTTCGCGCCCGGGCATCGGGCAGGAGCGCGTCAGCTTCAGCCAACAGATACCGCTCTTTCAACTCCTCTCGCCGACTTACAGGAACTACATCAGAGGCAATCGAAGAGAACAGCAACTGGATGGCGGCAATAGAAAAGGAGCCGATGAGGGCTCCTTTTGGTGTATCGATTACGCCATCCTCAAAAGCTTTGAGGATGGCGTCCCGGGTTTTCGCATGAACCATAACGACTCCTTATCACTGGCTGGGTTGGCCACGGTTCCGCGTGTGTACGGAGCCAAATGGCTGGTTGGCTCCATGGACAGCAGGCATGCCTGCATCCGCTAGGTTGTTCGAACAGGCGCTGCCTGGGCGCGTTGCCGACGACGCTGCGCGATCAACGCTCGCATCGAAAGAGAGAACTCATGGAATAGGTAGCCGCGTCCGGTGCAATCTGCACAGACACGCACGGCACCGTTCTGTGGAGACATACCCGTACCGAAGCAGGATAAGCAGCCTTTCATGCCACCCTTGCCACCGCAGTCTGGGCACTTGTTCTTGGTCTTTCCGCGTACATCGAGACAGGCGCGGGCGAGTGGTTTAGAAGCGGAATTGATCTCAGTGATGCGGCTGCTTGTCAGCATGTGGTCTCCTTCGGCGGCCGTTCGACCTCTAAACCCGAGAGCGGCCGGAGTCATACCGTACGGCTCTTCCACTGTTCGGTCCAATCTACAAACGGTCCTTCACAACCCGAACAACCGCCGGAACCGCCGCCATAAACCAGCCTCCTGCTGGGCAGTTTCGGCAGTGTCGATGGCGGGGGCATGAACCGAACACGACGACGGAGCCGATACCGAGGAAAGCGGCTGACCGTAGAACGGAGCCTCACCCACCTCAGCGGCGAGTCGATCGCAGAACGCTTGCCACTGGCAAACCTCGGTTGCGGAAGAGCTGTCGTCTTCTCCGTGAGGCAGCAACCAACTCTGTGGAACTTGTAATGTCGCGATTGTTCCTCGAAGACGTCCGCTTTCCAGTGCGAGAGATTTCTCGCACTGGCTTTCGGTCAATTCGGAGGTGATGATGCAGCCAAAGCCAGCTAGATTTTCACCAATAAGGCTGAGTGCCCGAATGATGCCGTCTGCCTCATTGAGCTCGTATGCACCCCACCAGCCCAACTCTTTTTGGAACTCGAAGAAGGCGGTCAGAAGGCTGGCCGCGCGGAAGTTGGCGGGAGCTAGGCTCAGGAGGGCTAAAGGAAACCCACAAGCTTTCGCACCGAACACACGTAGCAGGGCAACGCTTCTACTTATTTCGACGAGCTTACCCTCCTTTCCATAATCATCAGAAAAGTCGTAAAACCGTGTGCAATCTGCATCGACGTAGAGGTACTCGCGTGTGTCACGGTGTTTGTACATCTGTATGGTGCCGAGCACACCCATGTGCATGAAGTCAGAAAGCAACGCGGTTGGAACGGCGCTCTCAAGTGGTGTCCAGTTAGGCGGAATGGCGGGAATCAGTTGTTCCATGTGTCTCCTCGATCCGAGCGGAAGCAGACGAGCTCCCGTCTGCTCTGTTGTGAACCGCACCGTAAAGTCACCGTCTTTTTCAGTCAACACCTCCGGGCGCCTGCGACCTGTCGTTGAAAAGGTTGAGCTGTGTTGTGTCTGAAGTTGAGGTACCGGGCACACTCACGATCTGGACAAGCGAGCGCCCTGACTTCATCGTGAAGCCCATTTCCTGCTCTAGGGCGCTCACCTGATCGAACGCTTCACGATCATGCTCGTGGATCATGCGTAGGTCATGGTCCGTCGCGAAGATGCATACACGGCACGAGAAGCGGCGAAGGTACCCGCCTGTTGTTCCGTCCTGGTGGTACTCCGGCATGTACATCGGATGCAACGGAACTGCATTCTGCCAGTGCCATGCGAGCACCTGCTCTGTCGTTTCCTCAAAGATCGGCAGCCAGTTGTACACCGTGCGACCGCTCTTGCTCATGTCTGTGTCCTGTTTCCAAGGGTCTTGGCGTGCACGTTGAGGAGACTCTTCGGCGCGCATTCCCATGCAGTTGATCACCACTCGCTCCGGGATTGTGCGCAGGAACTTCTGGATTGGACCGCGTTTTAGGTCGCTGGTGCACTGCCGGAATTGCGCGGATGGGAACATGCCACGACGGCGCACTATCTCCAAGTAGGTCTTGTTGGGACTGCGGACCACGGTGAGAGGCAGGTCGAACTGCGCAGCCAAATGCCTGCACCAGTCCACGGCCGAGACCGGCTTCGTGTGCTCAACTCCTGTGTCTGCCATTACCGCGTATGTCTGCACGGTGGGGTACTTCTGACGGATGAATCCGAGCATTCGCGTGCTGTCCTTACCTCCACTGAGGTTCAGAAGCAGGGCTACAGGTACGTGTGAATCGTTTACCAAGTTGTCGATCGTGCGCATCTTAGACCTTCCTTCCAGCTGGCTATTGGGGCGCATCTAGCCTCTATTGGCAATGCAGGTTGTCGTGGCTCTCACCTAACGGGATAGTCAGAAATAACCAGTTTAGGATGTTCGGTTTGCAGACGATCAGTCACGTGTTTGTCATCACAGCGTCAGCCCTCTGTTACGTGGCTTTCAGCGCTCAGTCACGTAACACTGTCACGTGTGTGTCACGTGTTCTTCACGCCTCCTAATACTTGTTGCGGATCACGCCGGCTACAAACAAAAAGGCCCTCCCAAAGGGGAGGGCAAGGTCTGCAAGTCACCGCGGGACCTAATTACGAAGGGGGACGGCCAGGTCGAAGACCTCTGCCAAGGGAAGTGTTTCGCGCATCTTTTCGTAGCAGAAGAGCGCTAGCACCTGAAACTTAAGCGCCTGGAATTTGCGAGACGACGAGAAACACATTGGAATACCAGGCCGGCCAAACTCCGCCGAGAGGCTGAAGATCTGATCCACCGTGGCCGTGAAATACAGAATCATGTCCACATTGCCCTCATCTCTGATCACCTTTTGAATCTCTTGATAGCGTGAGGAGGCCTTCATTGTTCGCTCAAATTCGATAGCCACGCGGTACGGCTCCCCGCCAAGGTCGAGCTCTGCAACTGCGTCATAGTCTTTCGCCATGGGTGATCCGATGACGAGATTGAGAGATGACAGCTCCCTTTCCCACCGCCAGTTCAGCAGCTTGCCTGTCTTGCGGAACGTTTCGCGAATCTCATTCAGCTCAAGGAAATGTGGGGCTTGGACAATGCTGGGAAGAGTGCGGGAACCTGAACTAACGCTCATCAATCCCTCGCCATAGCTTTCCAGTACTCCTAGTCCTAGGCGCGTGATTGTGTAGACCCGACCGGCATAAGGCGGTATTGTTCCGGTTGTCCGGATCAGACCAGAGGTGAGGAAGCGCTTGATTCTCCCATAGAACGCTCTCGGGTTTGTCTCTAGTCCAACAGCCATCTGCCGCTGGAGCAGCTGACCATGGCTTATGAAAGTAGCATTTCTGATGAGCAACAACAGCGGGAGGTCCCGTCTTTCGTTCATCCGAAACGAGACGGGCCGCTCTGTTAAATCGAGATCTTGCCCCTCTAGTTGACCTAGCATCCCACCATCTCCCATGTGCGGCCTGTCCATTCGCAAACCCACTTTCCATTTTCTGTGTGGATGGATCCTCTTGTTGGCAACAGAAGTAGCGACTCCTGCTGTCCCTGGTGTTCGCTCGCAGAGACGATCCGTACTCCCGTCGACCTCCAAGGTTCACCAAAGAGAATCCGACCGAGAACAGCACTGCGAGCACAGACGAGGACTGCATCTGGCTTTACTCTTTGCTCCTCTCGACGGGTCAGCAGCAAGCGGTTCTGAGCACCACGCTGCTCGATGCCGCGACTGTTGTAGACGCCGGGAATGATCGCCGCTGGGTCGAGGTTCTGACTCAGACACGTTCCTACGTTGAATCTGAGGAGACCGATCTGTGTCCAGCCGCGGCGTTCTTGCGAACCAGATCGGAATCCCGTGGTGTTGAAGAGTGCAGCCTCAGCGGTGAAACGTACCGCTGAGGTCACATCCGCACCAGGCCGAAGCCACCAGATGCTGCCGAAACTCGAGCAGTAGACCGTCATCCGTTTGCCACCACCGGTTTGCGCTTTCGTTCTTCTTCTAGTCGTTGATGGGCCGAGTGGAGCTGAGCTCGTAGGTTGGTAATCTTCTGGTCGCGAGCAGTCAGCTGCGCATTGTGCCGTTTCCGGTCGTCCGCATCTGACAGAGCGGGTTGATTTTCAAAAGCTGGTTCGCTGCCGGCTGACTCGGCTTTTGAAGCCTGAGCTGGGCCGGTTGGCGATTCCGCTATGCCATCAGCTATCTGCTGCTCGGCCACCTCGGCAGCTTTGCGACTCTCCCCCTTTGCCGCTCGTCTCTGCTCAGCGGCAGCTGAACCTTCTTTTTCTCTGGCTTCCTCGTCGCACTTTGCGTTGTACCTATCGGCAAGCAGGTTGTGCTTTTCTATCGCTTCCATAGCCTTCGACCGAGAGGCAACATGGCTGTTGTAGAGCTGCGCCACTATTGCCGAACTGATCCGCAACCGATGTTCCGACCGGAGACTCTGCCAGTAGTTCCCAGCCAGGCTTGTAAAGAATCCCGCTAGAAGGACCACATCGGCCCACCAAAGAACGTTATGGAACGTTTCCTCGATAGCTGCCAACCGAACCGACTGGAAGAGAGCACCGTAATCCTTGTCTTGCGGATTTACGGCATGAAGCGTTTTCTCAACTGCGCTCGTGCTGTCAGCCGGCGCCCCTGCTTTTGCTGCTGGGTCATACGTTGATCGAGGGCGAGAAGTGTTCAGCGGTGCAGCCTTCTGCTGAGCACATGCCAGAGAAACTGGCGACGCCAGAGCCAAAGCGAGAACGTATCTACCTCTCACTGTCATTTCTTCCTTCCTTTGCGGGTCCGAGCTTCCTCAAGTTCCAGGGTGGGGAATCTGAGGTGGAGGCCATCGGAACCCTGCCGCAGACTGGTGTACTTCGGATATAGATTCTCGGCAACTCCAGGGAGCCACTGCCGGCTCGGTTGCCGAATGTGCACGTGTTTATGCAGGACTCCGCGGAGCCGATCCGGAAAGAGCATCTCCATCTGCCCGGTCGGCATACGCTTGATGTGTTCGTCCTGAGCCAGGGTGTCTTTGACTTCCGTCTGGCTACCCTGTTCCTCTTCTTTGTAGTTAGCCTGGAATAGTCCGCTTTTCCGGATGCGCATACTGCGCCGCATCTGCCGAATTCTCGACGATGCTTTTAAGAAGTCCTGCGCCGTTTCCTCATCCTTGATGCGTAGCATGAAGGTGGTATTTGGAGCACTGGCTACGTCGTTTCGGAAGCCCCGGCCAACTTGCAACAGCTGGGGAGCACTTTGCAACGCAAAGAGAAAGGCGACGTTGGCGCCCCGGGCCGTAACCAGAATGCGTGCGAAGTTCTCATACGCGAACGGTGAGAACTCATCCATGATGACGCTGACGAAGGGCTGCTCGAGGTTACGCTTGGCATCCTCATACCGCCTCCCGATCATCAGCTGGAGGTTCTGGAGGAGCATGCGTCCAAGCGCGGTCACTGCTCGCTCGTTCACGTTCACATTCAAAGAGACGTACAAGATCAACTTCTTCTCGATAACGTCTTCAAGCGACAGTAGGTCATCGTAGGGACCCGTAATCAAAGAGATGTCGTCGGCCATGAACGTCATTAGGTTGTTAATGAGGCCCTGGATTTTCGCGACACGCTCTCGGTCTCCAAAAGACTCGAGTAGATTCCGGATGCTCATATCGAGCGTGAGGCGCTGCTGCTGACTGATGGATCCCTGAGCCTCGGTCGCTTTCATCGCGGCCGCGATCTGCTCTTTCAGGATGTCTTGGTCATACGCAGCAACCAGGACATCATGAAAGTTGAAGCGTTTGCCGGTGTAGTGAAGAATGCGGGCGATGTTCTCTAAGTAGACTCGCTGGTGCCCCTCAAAGAAGTCTTTCTCCATCTTGAAGCTCTCGAAGATGAAGCTGACGTGCTGCTCGTAGTTGCCGTCGGGCGACCAGAACGGGTTGTAGTTGACCGATATGTCTGGACGCATGGGGTTGATGACCCGCAGATCTCCTATCCGTCCTGCCGCTTCCATGGCGGGAAGAAGCCGCTCGAAGAGGTCCCACTCGCCCTTGCCGTCGATGAAGATGATCGGGGCACCACTCGCGATGTCTTGCTCAGTGATGGATTGAATAAGAGTGGTTTTGCCTGCACCAGTCATGCCGAAGCAATTGGCTTGGTATGTCCGTGTGTCGTGCGACCAGAACTGAGGCTCCCCGTGAATGTCATGCCCAAGCAGCACAGTACCGCTTCTCTGTGCCTGTTCGACTTGTTCGCTGACGGTACTCTGAGAGATCGTCGGCACCGGCCGGGGCCAAGCTTCTTCAAGCTTCACCTTTTTGGTCGCCTGGTAGCGGATCCACTCGTAAAGGAAGATCCCTGCGAGCAACGGATAAAACGCCAGTTCTAGAAGCTCATTTGCTCGGATATGCAATCGGCTATACGCGATGTAGAAGACGACGCTGATGATGCCAAGGAAGAAGAATACTGCCACAAGCATCGCATCCGCCCCGTCGTTTCTGGGGCGATTAGGTTGCTGGTTCGGGGGCATGTTGACCTCACTTATTCAGGGTGAAAAAGAGAAAGGCGGCAATCGCGAGCAGGAGAAGGACAATACCCACGACGACGAGGGGATGAGGGCGTCTCTTTCCTTTTGCGTCTCGCTGATCGATCGGATCGAGAACGGGACCTTTCAGCATCTCTAGGAAGCTGATTTCGTTACCCGCCCTATAAGCTAAAAGGAGGCGCGTCCGCGCCTCCTCCGGTTTGAGAACTTTTGAATCTGCCATCAGAGCACCGCTGCTGCATCCACCTGATGATTCAGGTCGTTAGCGAAGACAAATCGGTAGATCTGGGGTTTGTCTCCGGTTTGCTTGAAGCAGAGCACCCCTTCGACGCTCTGTCCAGGATTCACATCTCGACTGGAGATACGGGTTTCACGTACAGGCACAGCCGTCAGACTGCCCGTCCCAAGCTCAGTCATTTTTTGGGTGGATAGCTGTGTACCTTTAAGGGCGCTGATCACCATCCCCGGAGAGGACAGCACGAACGTGACCACGGCCGGGTCACTCAGACGGTAGGGATGCTGCCCCGGGTTCGACACGATGTAGCGAACGTAAATGGCATCTTTGTCCCGGACGATCTCTGAGAGGCGTACGTTTACATGGTCCTTAGCAGTCTTGACGCTGCGGCTGTTCACGGTAGCGCTCTGGAGCATGGTCTGAGCAATCAACGAATCTGCAGCCTTCTGGATCTCGGTCTCGCTCACCTTCAGCTGAGCGTCGGCCTGCTTAGATGGGAGCGGGTGGCCCCCAGTCTGATCAATGACGAATGCTGCCGTCGCGACCTCGGCGGGCGCAAGAATTTCGTAGCTCGATTGACCGTGCTCAGTCCAGATGAACAGGTTGGTAGACTGCCCTTGGCGTAGGGGCTTTAGGACAACCGTGTTTCCGTGCCACTCAATCCGAAAGTCCTCACTTCCCATCGCTGCGTTGGTGATGGGCTCCGGCATCTCGATAAGGCTGATGTGATTGAGGGCCGTTGCAACCCTAGTCACCGTATTCGGGTTGACGGACTGGTGAGAAATGATTTGAGCATGGACCACGCTACTCGCCGCGAGAAACGCCAATGCCATCCTGATCTTCATGCTTACTTCCCCCGAGGCTCAAAGGGGAGAGGTCTATTGACCCCTCCCCTTTTAAGCGGTTGTACAGCTCATAAGTAGACAACGAAGTGTCGTGTTGTTCGGACAACGACACACTCGTTGAGAGATTTCACATAGATCACCACTTCTGGCATGACCTTGTTGAGTGTCTCGTGCGAGGCAGTATCCGAACCGCGCCTCACTTCTTCCAACGCGTTCTTGTGGTGTCTGATCGTTGGTTGAAGGCGGTTGGCTTTTTGGACCCAATGCTTCCCGCTACGAAGGCTGTCCAGGAGCGAGCAGCCAGGCTCCGCGAAGACGTGAAAGTGGCGTCCACTCGACGTAATCTGGAACCGCACCTGAGACCGTTGTGAGACTGTATCCGCCAACCACTGAGAAAATGAGCGCATTTGTGTTCTCCATCTCTCCGTGCCGGCGTTCCCCAATAGGGAGGGACGCCAAGCACGGATGCTTGTAGTGCCCTCCCATTCGGAAGGTCTAAGTTGTACCCACTGCGATTACGCGATGGGTGTTTGCCCTCTGCTGTTAGAGCGAGGTGTAGAGCGTACGCTCCTCGGGCTTCTGAGGAGGTGGTTCAACGAGCGTTGAGACATACTTCGCGACCCGCATTTCCAGCTCATGTAGCTCGCGCTTGCTGAGCCTGCGTGTCTGTTTGTCTGCAACAGTCCATTGGTAGGTGTAAGAATCTGGATCTCGTTTGAGCTCGATCCGGACTTTAGTCTTCGCAGATCCGGCATTTGCCCGTTCCACGCGCCAGTAAAGAAATCGCATTGTCATACTCCTTCTCTCCTCCACGCGTTGTGTCTTCCTTTGAGGAAGGACACCAAGCGTGAGGCTTGTAGATCCCTCCCTTTTTGGAAGGCGGGTTGTATCACTCCGATGAATTGAAGTGGGCCGAACTACTGCTGCTGTGTGTAGACCAGAGCTCCTTTCTGGTCAACACGGAAGATGAAGCGCGATTCAGCACCGCGGGTGTAGAAGAAAGCTCCGTCGCGAACAATGACGGCGCCATCTCTGTCCTTAATCTGAACCGTCGACTTTTTGCCGTTGGTCCGGTCTGCGATGGCATTGACGACTTCCTGGGGGAACGCGTGGAACAGAATCGAACCCATTCCGCGACCCTTGGAAACGATTGTGTGAAGAGCGGCACACCATGCTTCGCGGTTCTCTCGTTTGCCCTGACCCCAATAGCCGATGATGGCCTGGAGGGAGCGCGCTTGATCTCGCGTTGCATCCTCAGCACTACGGAAGCTGGCACTTGCTTTCGCAAATTCCCGCTTCGCAAACTTGATGGTGTTCGGGTCTTTAGACTGAATGGCACCCTTCACCTTCTCCCGTGCTGCGTCCAGTAGCTGCTTCTCCTTGCTGAATGTCGCCTGGATGACGCCGTGTCCTGCTGCGTACACGGTGTTGACCAGACGCGCCTCGGCAAACATGGCCTCCGTGATGTTGTCGCCCGTGATCAAACCTCGAAACTGCTCGATCGGAAAAGGTTTCTCCAGCAGGTCCGCGATGTCCTTGCGAAGCTGGTTGTAGAGTCTTCCAATACGATCAGACGGTTTGACTTCAAGGCTCAACGGAAGCTCAGACACCGTCTTGGCACTCTTGAGAGAGAGCCAAGGGGCGGCTCCGACTTCCGTACGGATAGCTTGCAACTTGCTACGATCAGCCCGAACGTTGTGCTTGAGCGAGTCAATCTCCTTCTGCAGTTCCGCCACGAGTTCGTACAGCAAATCGTGTCGGTCGGCCGCAACGCAGGAGCTCATCAGGTCCGTGATCACCCCAATCTGATTACCCCGTGATTTCAGAGCAACAAATTCGAGGTTGAACCAGGGCGATTTAGACCGTTCGTGCTTGGTCTTGACCACCTTATGAGTTTTGGTGAGGGCGAAGCGATCTGCCACAAAGAGTGGAAACCGGTCGCTCTCAATCGCACACACCCAATCGAAGTCGAAATCACCACCGTTTAGCTTGGCAGTCTCCGAATGAAGCGTGTACGTCCCTTTGAGAGTGAGCTGCTCTGCTACAACGATGCGTGCGTGCTCGATGTCCAAGCTTTCTGAAGTGGCGAGCAAGGTAGCAGTCTCTTCTGAATGGAGGTGGACCATGGGAAGCAGATCCTCCTTCATGCGCACTGGATAGCGCACACAAAGGCTCCGATCGGAAGAGCTGGAGGTGATGGCACGATCTCTCGGCATCCAATCAGCCGCAGAACGTACCTTGCCGTTGTCGAGATAGAGCACACCGTCATCTGCGAGCGCGAACGCAGGCAGATCAAGGCCTCCTCCCGTCATCAGCTTGTAAGCCCAACGTGCCAGCAGGCGATCCAGTTGACGATGGATGTAGGGATGCCGTGTAAGCTCTCCGCTACCGTCGGCCAACAGTGTCGCTTCGATAATCCTCTGGAGTTCTTCGCCCTCGGGATCGTCGTTCCGGACAGAGCACCCAATCATCTCGACGATTGCCTGATGATTGCGTTCTGCCCACGCTGTTTTGAGTGCCTCAATCTTTTCACGCGCCTGCGGCACAATCTCCGTAGTGATCGCAGCTTCAGGGGCGTGTTGCAGGACGGTGTAGCTCGATTCAAACGTAAGCGGCCGAGAGATCTCTCGGATGCCTATGATGACCGGACCACGAAACGTCTGCACATCCGTTCCGAAGAAGCTCTTAATGCCAGACTTCTTCTTCAGACCGGGTTTGATCGAGCTCTCAGGCACGATGATGTCGCAACCGAGAGCATCGGCTACGTCATCGCTCATCACCTTGAAGCTGCCTTTTGCCTGGGTATTTCCGAACGCCAAACGGAACTGGTAGAAGTACCCGTCTGGCTGCTGCAGCTTCTGGAACAGGCTGTGCCTGATCCAACCACGGCAGTCGTTGGTACCCAGCTTGAGGTCCTCGACGACGAACACCGTCTTGTCAGCCTCCTCGTAACAAACCTTGAGGTTGGACACCAGAATGCCGAAGTAGGTGATTGCCGCTTCGGGCCACATCTCGAACCGCTTCGCGAGTGCCGGTTCATGAGCTGCGTCGCAGAAGTAGTACTTGCCATTCTTGGCGGAACCAGAGGCTCCCACCATCTTGTAGTGCACGTCGCCATGACGAACACTTGTGAGCTTACGTGCAACCGCAGATTCCTCATGGTCTTCGAGAACCTCCGTGGGCACACTAACAATGGCGATCTTGGCATCGGGGTACATGGCACCGAGAAGCGTGTTGGCCGTCGTGGACTCCTGGCCTACGCTAGGGATCCGCTCGACAATGCTTCCGTCCTTTTGCACATCCAACATCACGATTACGTTTCCTTCTATCTTGCGCATAGTGAGTCTCCTTGTGTTTGTTGTTGCGGCACGACGAGATCACCACAGCTAGAGAGGACCGCTTCTCCGGCTATGCCTGGTCTTTGTCGTCCTGTTTAAGGGGACTGACCAGGCATGAAGCAGCCAGGTCAGCGGAACAAATCCTTGCGAGTAAGGCCCGCAAGGTGGCTCAGAAAACCGTTCGGTAGCAAGACGCTAGACGATACGATTTTTCTGATCTTGTCCGCTGACAGCCCTACGCTTTCACGGCTGGGCGCTTTGTCACGGCTATAGTTCCGTTACTCAGGTCGGCCGTTGCTTTCCATGCTTCGACCGTGAAGTAGGGCTGATCCTGCTTAAGAGATTCAAGTTGCGCTTCCGGTTCAGTCCGGAACTCCCTTGACAGCTTGATGCCATCGCTGGTCATCTCGCCGGCGAAGAAGCGGGGTTTACTCTGCTCATCCGAGTTCCCTGCTAGCCTGCCTCGTCGTTTCCTTGCTGACTCGGCTGCTTCCCCTTTATCTGTTGCTGTCGTCACTGCGTACCTCCTTGTTGAAAATCTTCTTCAGAACCCGGTGTTCCATCGAGAACGGCCTCGCGTTTCTCGCCCTCGATCTGCTTGGACCAGTACTCGCCGATCATCAGCCCATCCGGGTTGTCGGCCGACCGCTCTGCACTGACGAGGCGGACGTGGTACTGCTCTACCAGCTTGGCTATGGTCTCGTGATCGTTCACCATCTTGTGGACCGTCCGTACGCCGAATGCTTGGTACGTAAGCGGGTCGTCTTTACTTGCCTCAAGGTTGGAGATCTTCAGCGTGGACAAAGCTTGGTCGTCTTCCAGCTTGCCGACCGTGTTGTCGCGCTGGAGGTGATTGAGCGCCGTATGCCTCAGGTTGCCGGTCATCATGTTCATAGCTTCGGCCCAGTTCTGGCCGAGGGTGTGAGGGTCGTAGGTAAGGTAATGATGTAGGAATTGCTTGATGAACGCCTGCTTCTCGTACTCGTCCGGTCCGGCGCTTCTGGCGCCAGCGAGCACAGCAGGAATGAGCCCTCGACGCTTGCCACCTCCATAGGGGCTTACCACCTGCGCCTGTCCAGTGTTGTCAACCTTAATGACCGTAGGCGGCTGCAATCGAACGAAAAGAAAGCCTACGACGGCAGTGAGGGTGATCAGGCCCATAATCCCCGCGACAACAAGAGAGCGATTCGCGTAGGCGCGCAGTGCACCATCCATCTCGTAGAACTTCGGCTCTCGGACTTTTTCTGCTTGGCTTTTCATCTCTCTCCTCAACATCGCTAAAACAAGATTCGGACTCTACGTCTACGGGACTGTGGCGCGCGGCGGCGTTGGGTTGGGCGGACGGGATGCATACGTCCCTCCACCGGAGCCCCCCTGGGCCGTCCCCCCGCTCTGTGAACCACCCGAACTACCCTTCGCAGCCTTCGCTGCACTGCTAGCAGCTCGGGTCACCTGGGTGCCTACGGAAATAAGCGACATGAACGCGCTCGCTACGCCACCAAACTCGCCCTTAAGCACGGCCATCGCAATCAGCGGGATGAGCAGAATGCAGACTGAATAGATGATGCTCGTTAGCCCAATCCAGACCTGTGTCTGTGCACCGGTGACCGTGCCCGAAAAGAAGGGGCTGCTGGTGAGGTCTTTTCCGTTCACTGCGGTGATGAGGCAGGCAAAGACTGCGTAAATTACCGCCCAGCAGTTCCACACAAACAGGTTTTGAGCGTAGAACTTGGCCGTGCCGTTGATCATTTTGCTCGGGGCCAGTGCCAGCACCAGCGGACCGACCGCGTAAAGAACCGCACCCCAAAAAATGTAGACCAGAGTAAAAAGCTGGGCTGCAACAGGAAACACCATGTAAGCGATCGCAATTTCGAGCGCATTGACGTAGGCTGCACCGCTGCTAGTCACCATGTTCCAGATGGAGGTGTAGCCATTGTTGTTCCAATTAGCTACAAGCAGGTTTCCCCAATCCCTCAGAAGGTCGCCGGCGCCGTAGGACTTGTCGATTTGCTGAGCGATTGTGTTGAAGCCGCTATTAAGGTCACCAAAGAATCTCGTCCAGTTGCCGATGACGAAAGCAACGACGATGAACTTCATGACAGTTCCTGCAAGCGCTTTCGTGTCCCCTCCCCTCACATACGCTTCGTAGACTCCCAGCATAAGACTGATGATCATGAATATGTACGCCACGTTCACGATGGCCGGGATCATCTTTCCCGCCATGCCGTTCGCGACCGTGTTCATCATTGTCTGAAATTCGAAGATGCCCGGATCCACCATGGTGTCCTATCAACGAGGGGTAAGAATGCCCTGTAGGTTTTGGTTCAGCTGCTGAGTTTGAGCGGTGGAGTTCTTGACCGCGGCACCGGCATTCGCGAGTTCGGTCGTCCTCACGCGGAGCAAAGCTGCCATCCCTGACTGGCTATATGCGTTAGCCTGCAGCACCCAGGCCGAACCTTCGGCCTCAAGGATCGAGGCAGTACCCGGAGCCGCCGTTTGGATTTGCTGGTTCAGCGTCTGCGCAACCTCTAATTCCCGGGCAGCCAAAGCGTCCAGTTCGATCGCCTTCTTCATCGCATCCTGCGCCTGAGCATCGGTAAGGTCGATCGTGTTCCTGACGTTCTGTGGGGCCGCTGCCGCAGTTGGGAGAGAACCGTATACCTGTGAGTAATTTGCCCCAAACGAGCCGATATTATTGGCGTTTCCAGACAGCATGACCTGCTCAAGCTGTTGCGGCGCGGGCAGCGTGGCACTGCTGTATTTCATATTGAGCAGCGACTGCATGTTCTTCATCGGGGAGGTGAAGCTTGCCGATAAGGCCTTGGCACTGTTGATCGCCTGCTGTGGGTACATCACTGTCTGCCGGAACTGCTGCTCTTGCTGTTCGACCGATTGAATCGCTTTGAGAGGAGACGCAACGCTGCTGGTTAGTAAGCTCGAGATCTTCTCCAGGCCGGCGAGAATAGCCGCGATGTCAAGGCCGAACTGCGCTTCAGCCTGGCGCGGAACGGCAACGGCGACGAAGAGACCCGCAACACAAAACCACCCTCCTCTTTTCGCGACCTGTTTCATCTGCATAGTAGTCATTGGTCTTCCCTACTTCTGGGCAATCACGCCCTGGAGGTTTGTGTTCAGTTGCTGCATCTGCTGCACGTTCAACTTCTGTCTGCCGTTCGCCTCCGCAAGCTGCGCGGCCTCTTCGCGAAGCATGGAAGCAAGTAGCTTGTGCTGACTCGCCAGGCTCTGCAGCTCTGCAGCGCGGGCTGTCGCCGCGAGCATGTCGGCTGTTCCCGGCGCGGTAGTGGCCGATTCGCTCTCGATCTGATTGGCTACGCCGAGAAGGCCGGTTGAGACCTGGTCCGCCGCCATGGATTGCGCCAACGCATCCTGCGCCAGGGCGTCCTGCATATCGGCCATCTGCCTATGTGCCAACGGAGCAGCCGAAGCGCTTGGAACACTTCCGAAGGAGGTGTGGTAAACCGATCCCAGAGAACCCGTTTGCGTGCTGTTTGCACTTAGGAAAATCCTCTCCAGGTTCTGACCGGAAGGGAGCTGAGCGCTGTTCACGGGCAGCGTGAATACGCCCGTCATCCATCCTCTATAGCTCCCCATGATGGTGGTCACATAGTGATGCGACTGGTTGATGATCGCGACTGGATAGAGCACTTTCTGCTCGTCCTGCATAAGGGTGTTCTGGATGGAGTTCAAACCAGACAGTGCACCGCCGATGTCGCCGCTGATGGTGGAATCGATCACCTGAAAGATGAGGTCGAGTGGGTTGAGACTGATGGCGCTACAAACGGGTACAGCTAGAAGCATGGAAGCCGCCAGCAATGCTCCGGCAGTCTGTATTCGACTAGAGCGAAGTCTGATCACGCGTGCACCTCTTCCTGTTGAAGCAAGGCTGTGCCGAGGACAGTTCTTTGCGATTCAGGAAGTGCGACTTGTGAGGACGGGTTCCTTGCTTTAAGGTCCTCTTGTTGAGGCCGTTTCTTTGTTGCAACATGACCACTGTCCGCCATGCGCATTACCTCGCCGGACCGCTCCTCTGGCAGTTCATCGAGAGCCGACAGACCGTGCGGAAACCTCGTGGCAAGCCCTTCGTAGGCAGCAGTCTCTGATAGCTCGCCGTGCTTGATAAGCCAGTACTGCCGATACCATCGCTCTCGTGGGAACGTGGTCAGGATCCAATACTCGATCGGACTAACGACGATGTAAAGACTGTGCGTGGTTTCTGCGTTCTCCCCAATCACAACGAGGAACTCGCTCTTCTTGCCCTTCTCCGTCATGCCTAAGCTTTTGACCCGATGAATCGTCGTCTCGTTGAGATGGAGGAACTTACGCAAGACGTCAACGTTGCCCTTCTGCCGGCCGATGAGCTTCGTTGCCGTTGTGGTAAGGATTGCGCCCCCGAACTCGTTGGGTTTGTCCGGGGTACCCGTGAAGTCTTCTACCGCCTGGGAAAGGCCCCATACGCAGGCATTGCGCTTTCGAGCAGTCCGAAACAGCTGAACCACGACCGGCCCTAGGCTTGGAGACTGGAGCAGGGACCAGCATTCGTCCAGAACCGTGATGCAACGCTTGTTGCCTTTCCCCATAGCTCGCTTGTTCGTTGCGTATGCAATGAGCAGGCTCATTGCAGTTTCGAGCTTCGGGTCATCCTTGAGTTGCTCGATGTTGAAGTACAGCCACGGTGCTGACATGTCGATCGTGGTTGGCCGATCAAAGAGCTGTGCGTACATTCCGTCTTCGACCCATGCTCGGAGCTTTGTTGCTGCGAGGCGTGCTTCCCTGTTGACCAAGTCGTTCTTGTCCTGATCGTGGTAGTTCTCGAGTTCATCCTTGAGGTCGCTGTAGGTAGGGATACTGCTTCCTGTCCGCATCGACGCACGGTCATAGGTCTTCTTGATTGCGGTTAGCAGCAGGTTGTCGAGCAGATCGGTGTCGGTTGTTCCACTGTCACCGATCATGAACCGAGTCAGGTTCTTCAAAAAGGCGAGGTGATCGTTGCAAGGTACAGTACCCCCTTCCTCCAGATCGAAGGGGTTGATGGTCTGCGTTCTATCCAAGGACATGGAGATCATCTGTCCGCCCATGTAGGTCACCGCGGGGAGATAGGAGTCTCCACGCTCGATGATGGATACCTGAACGTCCTGCCGCCCGCACATCAAAAGCATGTTGCCGATGGCGACACTCTTGCCGGAACCCGAAGCAGCAGCCACAATCATGTTTGCGTTTTCGAGGGTGGCATCAAACGGGGAGAACGGGACGAGCTGACGATACGGCGTCTCAAACATCATGAGCGGCGCACGCACTGTGCCGGCCCACGGCATCTCGACCGGAACCAAATCGGCTGCGTGTGGCGTTAACAGGTCGTGATCACGACTATCCTCTTCCGCCATACCCGGCAGAGAGGAGATCAAAAGCCTGCGTTGCGCCAGGGATTCCCCAAATGCTCGAGCCCCGTTCATCTGCGAGACAATGTGCATCACCTGCTGTCGCCGGGTGGACAGCTCACGCTCAGCTTTCTCATACTCGTGTGCTGTGAAAGCCGGTTTTGACGTCCGGACCGCGATCACAAGGCTGACCTTTGCTGTCTTTACTGAACTGGCGATGATCTCTTCCTGAATCTCGATCAATTCCTGCGTGGCAACCTGAGCCGCCACATCTATGCGCTGCTCTCCCTTGTTACCAATCTGGGCGGCTTGCATCTTCTTCAACCGCTTTTTGTAGTGATCCAACACCACACGCTGATCGGGGACTGACACCTGCGTGGAGATCACCACCGGGAAACCGATGGTCAACAGATTCCGGAGAATGCCAGGGTAGGTTCCATCTGGCGGTGTCTTCAGCGAGATCATGCTCCACAAGATCCCATCGATGTTGAGGTAGTTTTCCGTCGACCCAAGTATCGAGACAGTGGAAGCCTGTTCTCGGGCCGAGATGTAGCGCTCTCCAAGATTGTTGTGCCGAAGCTTCACCGCGTCGGGCAAGAGCGGGTTCATTGCGCGCTTTAGATCGAGAAAGAGCTCTTCATGGCTCATCCGCTCTGGCCTCATCCCCGCAGCTTTCAGTGTGGATTGCACGCCACTCACGATTGATTCCAGTTCCGCCAGAGCATCTACATGCTCTTTCTTCGTGGTCTCTATGCACCTCCGCATCGACAGGGAGAACTTCTTTGCGGGTTTGTTTTTCTTTGCCATCTGACCGCCGGCTGCAGTCATCACTCGCTGGTGCTTCACTGGATCCCAGATGACGTATACGGTTACTATTCGGGTGAGGAACTCTCCCGAGGCGTCTTTCTGTTCCCATTGAGCAGTTCTGTGCCGCTCTAGAACCAGAGCAGATGAGGCTTCTGTCCTACGATGATCTTCATACTTACCCAAGAGGCCATTCAGTCCTTCGATAACCTCATAGCGAAACTGAAGACGCATGCTTTGCTCCGGGATGGTCCGCAGCAGAGACTCCAGCATCTCCTTGTTCTCGTTTCTACCTTCGTCATCAGCGAAGTACGTAAGGGATCCCGTCATCCTGAAGCCGGCAACATAACAGCCGTCTGTGCGTACGATCACGTTGTCGAGCGCGTCACGGAAGGGCAGCAACTCGCACAGAGCTGGGTTCTCGAGTGACCTCTTGTGTTGAGCACGTGTTTTTGGCATCAGTCTTCCTCCTGGAGGTAAGGACCATCAAGCTTGGTGTCGCGGGCATGTGCGCAGTAGGTCTGCGGCTTCCCGTACCACAAGAGGAGGTCAACCATGTATTTACGAGGCTTCCCGTACTTGAACAACATCAGCGATGGAATCCCCAGGCACAGAATGACCAGAACTAAAAACCAGTTCATCGGTAGCCCGAACACATATCTGTCTGAGAAGAGGAAGTTTCCACCGACCATGGCGACGGCACAGAGCAAACCGAGCCCGAGCATGTCCTCAAGCTCGAGAAACATGAAGGTCACCTTCATGGCAAGGTTCCGGGAAATAGGGCTGACGCGTAGAGCCACTAGGCCACCCTCCCTGAGTTGCTCATAACGACCTGGTGAAGAAGAGCTACGGCTTTGCCGGCCTTTACAAAGTGCTCCATCAGTCGAATCAATCCCGAACAGGACAAAGCCGCAAATGCCGCAACAACATGGCGCAGCCAGTCATCGCCAACATTTAATCTCTGCCCGACGCCACTGATCCCAAGTACAGCCCTAGCTACCTCCAGGCCGGCGTACACGGGGAGAACCGTGTTGCACAGCCAATCGGTCAACGTGAGCAAAGCTTCTAATGGCTGGTTGGCCCCGCTTCCCTGCCGAGCAAACACCTCGGCCAACCGTAGGAGGCCCGACACAGAAAGAGCCGCGAGACATCCCCAAATGCAGCGCTCGAAGTCTTCACCTCGCGAGAACTTCCAAACAGCGTAGGCAATCAGCAGCGCCGCGACTATGGGCATCACCGCGTTCCCCATCCAGCTGGTCATGCTCAGTAGTCCTTGATCGAAGGAACCGGAGTTCATTGAGCTTCCTCCATAGGCTGTGTGAACGGGCGAACAGGCTTTAGAGCACTGGATACGATAAAGGCAGAAAACCGGTCGCTCGCTACCCACAGCACCTTCAAGTACTTCGAGCAGGCGTACAGGATTGCGGCGAACACACTAGCAAACAGGACGACACCAATGATGCCTCTGCCGAGTGGATTCCGGAGAAGAGAGCTCGTTGCCACAAGCGAAACAAGCACTGCCACAACGAATGTGACGAATCTCAGTCCCTTTGCAAAATTGTCACTGCTCATCAGATCGCCTCGAGTAGGTCGGATAACCGAATGGGAACGCGGCATTCCAGGTGCCACGGGAAGAACTGTACTTCCACGGCGAGTGAGCTCTCGTAATCCGGCTCCAGCACAAGGCGTTTGCCACGCTCGAGCAAGCCGGCTGCGAGGCAAGCACGATCGCAGCCGCGGTAGGAATCTGGGCCAGCCTGTCGCGCGTGAGTGCAGCGCTCATATGGTGACTCCAGTCCAGCTCTTCAGCAGCGCCCAAATTCCTGTCACACAAAGAAAGCTCACGCCACTCACGGCGTAGCTCTTCCAGGGTCTGTTCTGCGCAAATGCCAATATTCCTGCAGAAATCGATAGCCCGCCGACGATGGGGCTAATGGTGTTGGCAGCGTAGTTGAAAGCATTCATGAGCATGTCCGTTGTGCTGTATGCTCCGGTGCCCATCCAAGTGCCTGTCGCAACTTTGTATATTCCCTGCACGCCGAGCAGAAACATCGCGGCAACGAGAGAGCCAAGCGGGCTTGTGCCCTGCGCCTGGTCGAGAATCGCTTTGAAGACCAAGGCCGCAGCAGCAACTGGAACGAAGTGGTCGACAAGTATGTCATCCACGAAGTCGTTGGCGAGCTTGCTCATTCCATTGGTGTAGGCGGCCGGTTGCGCGGCCATAATCAACTGTGAGGCGCCCGGAACAGATTCGCCTACGAGCCATGTACTTACTCCAGGGATAGTGAGAAGAAGAGTGCCCCAGAATATCCATTTCAAAAAGCCGCCACTGGCCTGATAGTTGACCCCACCCTCATTACGAAGCGCCATGCCTGCCATGACAAACGCAGCAAGAGATGCCGGCACTGCCAACGTGATGAGGAAGCCGAGGATAGCTCTAAAGACCAGTGGCGCTTGCATGTTCTTAACCGACCGCCTGTCCGTTCTGGATGAAGTACTCGGCGAGACGCGTGAGAGCAGACACCATCAGCAAGCACACTGCGGTGATTGCACTCGGTGCCCAACCGCGACCACTGCGGTACTGCACAACCGCAGCTACAACGAAGAGAGCAGCTCCCACAGGGCAGATGACGTTACCTACCCAGTTGACGACGTTGAGCAAAGTTCCTTCGGGCTGAGCAGCAGTCTGACCCTGAACTGCCTGACCGACAGCAGGGGCAGTGCCGAGGTTCTGTGCCATAGCGTTTGCAGGCGCCATCACGGCCGCACCCGCGAACATGAGTGTCAGCGTCAACATCACCGCCTGAGCGGAACGACCGAGCCGACGCTTGATTGCGGCTTGGCCCTGACGAAGAAGTGTGAGCATTAGTGTTTCCTCCTCGGCGGGATTACCGCCGCGAGAGAAACATAGGGCCGCTGACAAACTCGATCAAATGCTGATTTGCCCTTTGAAGTCCGCTTAGCAGGGGGCATAAGGAGCCTCTGAAAGGATCAGGTCAGGGGCTGGATCGCTTGCGTCCCAAAACTGGTATCAACTCAGGCTCGTTTACCAGCGTCACAAGGTGAGTGGTTTAGCTCACCTTGTTGCCGGGCAAGGTTTTGCCCGTTTGCGCAAAAGGGGAATGTGGTGAGTTTTGCCCGTTTGCGCGAAAGGGTCTTGTGCCGAGTTTTCCCCGTCTCCGGTGTTCTTGCTCCACTTGTGAAGAAGTACAGAAGATGTCTTGGCCAAAGCAAAGGGGCCGGTTGCCCGGCCCCTCCTGATACATCCCGCGTTTTCTTTAGTTCGTTGTAGCTGAAACATCTACCGTCTGTGCTGCTGTTGGATTCACTCGCTGTGCCTTGGTAAAGATCAGGTAGATCTCCGTTCCGGCCGGAACACTGACCACAACATGCTGCGTAGTCAAAAGGCTGGTTACCTGTGCGTCGGCCCCGTTCCCGATATTCTCAGCGGCTCTCTGCCTGATCAGATCAGATTCACTCACCGCTCCGTTTACACCGCCTTGCCCTACCAGCATGGCCCCAGCCTCACCCAATCCCGCCAGCGAACGAATTGCCAAGCTCCGACCAACGTTCTTCCCTGTGACCTGCCCCTTTATGGCCTGCAAGGAGGTTGTGGCACCTATCGCAGAGATCGGCACGTCCTCGCCGGTAGGCATCTCGAGAGCAGTGAAGGTGATGTTCATAATCCCGCTCGCGTCCGCTTGGGAGATCTTGCCTATTGCTCTTGCTCCTGCTGGTATGAGCACTTTCCCATCACGCTGGTAGTTGTACTCGACCACCGCTGTCACAGGGGCGTTCAGTGCCGTGCTGGCCATCGACTCGAGCCTGGCTCCAACGTGGTAACCGGAGGCTAGACCAAAGTTGTCGACAGAAGGACGTAGCAGGCTTGAACTCTTGTCTGACGTGTTGGTTTGGTGTGCCACAAACACCATGGACGCTTTCCCATACTCATCCTGTTCCTGCCTTGCTTCTTGTGTGGTCTGTGACGTTGGTCCAGCCTGACCATGAGCTTGGCCCTGGTAGGGTTCTGGACCCCAGCTTCGCAGGTGTTGCGGGTCTGTATCAGGCGGTTGAAACTGATCGATCTGACCGAGGGCCTTCACCGATGCGCCTTTGTTGGGCGCCGGCTGAACACTACCGACTGGCGCCGAATTCGGACTACGGTTTGAGAGAGAGGCCACCCTGGTTTTCTCGATGTCGTGAGCATCAAGAGCTCCGGCTTTCCCCTCAGCAGCTGCGGGAGCGGCAGCATTTTCGGAAGGAATGATCTGACCAGGTGCGCTTGGTGTTACCACGCGACCTAGGCTCGGCTTACCCGCTTCGCTTGAGGGCTTCGATTTACTCTTCCCTTTCGTGGAGATCAATCCGAACAGGGCTACGAACAGCACGAACGCCCCTACGATCCCGATGAGGATAGTCTTTGTCTTGTCCTTGCCCACTCCGGCACCCGCGCGATCGGGAACGACGAATGGCTTGCCAGAGTTGCCCTGGTCTGGCTCAGCATCTGGTGGCTCCAAATTCGTCTGCGGCCTCTGGTTATCGTCGGGGTTGGGAATCTGATTCACGCTTGCCATAAACGCTCCTTACTTTGTCTCTTAGATCGGTTTTGTTTGCGAGTTAAGGGATTGGCCTAGTTCCCGGGAGCGACAAAAGGAACCGCAAGGAGAAGCGGCTCGTCCATTGAATTTGCTGAAGCAAGCTGTAGGAGGAGCCTCTCCTGGCTCTGCTTGAAACCAGGACGAGAGAACGAAACCACCCCGTCGATTCGCTGTCCTGGTGCCAAGCGACGACCACTCACACGAAAGCCGGCAACGGGCACTTGCTCAGCCAACACAACCTGCTTCTTAGCTTTCTTCTTCAGCTGATCCTTGGCGCCCGGGCTCGTCATTTCGATCTGAGGCGGTAAGACCTCTACCCAGTGGTCACTCTGGTTCCGAACGGAGTACGCCACCAGCATGGAGCCATGTAGATCGCGGACTTCACCTAAAGCTCCTTCTATCGACTGCGGTTCTTTCAGCGGTGTGCCTTTCTTCGTTAGCGCAGTACCAGCCTGCCAAGAAGGAGTCGCAACGCGAGATTGGCCGTCGAGCGCCTGATCGAGAGGGTCAACTCTCGTTTCCTCAGTCGGCTTTGGTCGACTAGTCGGCCCAACAACGGAGCTGATGAAGAAGCTCGTTTGAGGCCGGTAATTCACAAGGAAGTCGACCGGCGCATGTATGGCGCTAGCCCCGTCCGACAGCAATCTCAAACTGATTGTCTCCCCGTTCTCCATCGTGATTACCAGGTTGCTCTCACTCGCCTTCGATGTAGAGGGCTTCACGTAGACCAGTTTCGGCTCCTGATCTGAATGTTCGGCAGAGAACAAGGTCGGAGCTCCTATCGCCACCGAGGAAACTGCGTCGGGAAGGCGGATCGTCGTCGTGAACAGCGGCTGTAGGTGAACATCCGTTACTGTCGATGCAGAGACTGACACCTCCGAGATGATCGGCTGAACATCATGTTTCGTCTCTCCAGAATCCAAGAGCGGGTTAACTTGCTGTGCGTCGGCCGCAACTACCATCAGAGTGGCCACAGCAACTGCATGGACAATGCAACGTTTCATATGGAGGCTCTCCTTAGTGCTTCTTGGGCTGGTGGACTTTGATTTCGCGGTCATACAGCCGCTGTACCGCAAGAACGTAAGCGATCACTTCGGGGTTCTGGTAGTTGAGGCCCCGCTGCTTGATGTGGTGCTCCCCGCAGTAGTAGGCAGCCACCGCCAAACGGAGGTCTCCCCGAAACATCGCGATCAACAAAGCCAGATACTGGACACCACCGCTTATGTTGTCGGAGATTGCGGTTGGATTCCGCACAGCGAAGCGAGCCGCGGTTCCCGGCAGCAGCTGCATAAGTCCTGTCGCTCCCTTGCTCGAATGAGCGTTTCGGTTCCACCCGGACTCCTGTGTGATCACGGCGTGGACTAGGGCGCGAGGAACGTGATAGTGATCTGCATACGCATTGGCGTAGTACACGATCTCCGGGAATTTCATCTCAGGCAGTGATTGTGCCGACGCTCGGAGAGGCAGCACAGCAAGTCCAAGAAACACGGGAAAGAACAGCCTCATGCTTTAGCCGACAGCTCTTGAAGAGTCTCTGCCGCCTCCTGCGTTTCCATCTCATTTGCGTGGCGCCGTGCCGTACTGATGATGACCTCAAAGGATTGCTTCATAAGCATCCTTTTCCGGTCACCTTCCGTTTTCACGATGAGCGGCAGCATGATGTCTTTATCGATCTCGCGCACTTCCTCCAGAGAGAGCAGTTCCATGGCCTGCGCAACGTCGTTCATCTCCGAGATACTGGGCGGCTTTTCAAGGTTGTAAGCCCGGAGCGCCTTCGCAAGACCAGCAATGAAGCGGTGAGTGCTCGGACTCGCGTTGGGCGTTTTGTTTTTTACGATCGCGGCTTCTCGTTCTGCGGTCGGATGCTCCACTACCAGGTAGAAGCTACGGCGGCGAAGCGGATCTCCTAGCCGTCGTTCCTGATTCGAGGTCATGAAGACGAAAGGAATGGTGGTTGCCGCCACTGTTCCCATCTTTGGTATGGATAATGTCCACGCTGAGAGTAGTTCGAGCAGCAACGCTTCGAACGCGTAGTCGACCTTGTCAATCTCATCGATAAGGAGCACGCATCGTTTTTCCTGCTCGATAGCTGTGAGGAGAGGACCCGCGAGAAAGAACGCGCGACTGGTCACTTCCCTCCGGATCTGATCCCAATCATGTACCGTGTCGCCTTTGGTTTTGAGCAGAACGAAGAGCTCCTGCAGGCTCTTGTCGTACTGGCCGATCGCTTTCTCCTCGTTGATTCCCTGATAGCACTGGAGCCGAAGCAGCTCCGCACCGGAAGCACGAGCAACAGATTGCGCGAGCTCAGTCTTGCCGGCGCCGGCAGGACCCTCCAGCATGATGGGCTTATTGATCTTCCCCGCGAGATAGACCGTTGTTGCCGTTTTTCGGTCTGTAAAGTACCCGACCCGACTCAACTCAGCGAGGGCTTGTTCCGGCGAGTCAAACATCCGCTCAATCCTCCACACTGATTGCCTCAGTGTGGGGAGAGACTAGGGTGGGGTCAGCACTCGGTCAAGTCCACTACTTGGTGTACAACGTTCCGTCTGGGCCCCGCCAGCCCTGTTCGGTACGCTGGAAGCCGTAATTGGAATCGATTGTCTCGACGTCGCCTGCCTTCCAGTGGCCTACCGGAACGAGGTATCGGACCTTTGCCTCGTAGAAGAAGGTATATAGCTTTACCCCGTTGACATCCTGCATCTGGCCGTCTTTCTTCTTCAAGCTGACCAGCTCCATCAATCTGTTAGCGCTGGTCTGCGCGGCGATGTGATGCCAAGCTGTTTGCGCGTCTTCCTCTGTCGGTGGGTTAGGATTGGCCTGGCAACCGGCCAATACCGCAAACAGGATTCCAGACATTGCGTATAGCGTTCGTCGCTTCATTCAAATCACCGTTTCTGGCATTTCGCGCAGCATGGGCGTCAGCTCTTTCAGTGTGTCCTCAAAGATGAGACGCGCATCGTTCAGTCCTTCATCCACTCCCGAGATACTGGCGCTTGTGCAGATGAAAGATCGAGCGGCCGCAAATAGGACCAACTTAGATCCTCCGGTACGTTCGTTCTCTATGACAAGTCTCCCAAGATACTTCATCAAGCGACCTGTCAGGGCGTCGCAACGTTCATTCAAATCGGGTTGGTTTGTGCGAGGGCCTGTGACGTCAGCCCGCTCAACACCGGCTGTGCCCACTTGCAGAGCGAGCCTTCTCTCACAGAGTTCATCGAGCTTGTCGGCAGCGTCCCTTGCAAGTTTTGGGTCTGCGGCCATGAAAAGCTCCAGAGCTTTTCTGAGAAGTACTGAGGTCGAATGATCCCTTAGCAGTGCGGAAATCTCATTCGTTGGGTCCGCTAGACCACTCATGTAGATGTCCTCCACCGCAGCTGAAGTTCTATTCAAAATTTACCATCAAGATGTGGGTCGGTGTAAGCAGCCGCGGGATCGGCTGTGTGATCCCAGCCACATCGATCCCTTCTACAACTGTCGTGTTAATCATCGTCTGAGGGTGCAGCTGGTACCCAAGGGCCATGTCTCTACTTCATAGGGTTCTACCTCGCTGCCAGATCCTTTACCCGCACGCAGCTACGGCTAGACGATAGGCAAGACGCCCCTAACGGGTGGTGATCGCAACAAATCTCCCATGCCTCTATAAAGGCTTAGCCCGTGCCAGCCAACCTCTCCATCCACTTGGGTCGCCACGCCCGAGAGGTTGGCTGGCACATTCGGACGTAAGGCATTGCACGGAAGTGGGTTATGGCTGCCGGTCGCTGATATGTCGCGCTACTAATTGCCAGCCAACCTCTCCAAAATTCGACTGCAAAGCCGCTAGATAATAGAACAGAGAGGTTCGCTGGCAGCAACTCGGCTATCGGCGTCCCTAAAACCGTTTTTTTGCACCATCTCAAGTGCATTCTGGGCGTTTTGTCACAATCCTAACCTTCCCAGCAGACGCCGAGGCGAATAGTGACGTTCGCTGGCAAAGATACGAGAGGTCGGTTGGCAACATAGTGAGGTCGGGTGCCACAATCAGGGAGGTCCGTTGGGAGAAGCAGGGGAGGTCTGATGCCAAAGTGCGAGAGGTGCGCTGGCAATCTTGGAGAGGTGCGCTGGCAAAAACATGCAGCTAACTGACGAGAAATGAACACTGTAGCCTAACCGAAAGTTCTTACTGGACTTAAAGTTGTTGCTTTTTCTTATAGGATTCACCAACAACAGGAAAACCTCATGACCGCGAAAAACCCGACGCTCGACGCCACTCACACTCCATCAACCCTTATGCCAATATCTGTTGATGTTGATCTAGTCCGATTTGAAAAGAATCTGCTCCAGATCGGATTCTTTGGAGCTAATGACGCCCGCGACAAGAACCGAACTTCACGGCGAATCGAGCAGGTGGTCTTCCGTAATGGTCAGAAGATGACAGTAGCTGCAGAATTCCGTGGTTCCGAATTGCTGGGCTTACCGTCTACGACCGACAGGGACAAATTCATCGCTCTTCTCAAAATAATCAGCGAAGAACGCGCAAGGTCAGGTTCGATTAAGAACCCTATACGCTTCAGTGGATATCGCTTGATTCAGGAGTTAGGCCTATCCCGTAACGGAGAGATCTACGAGGAGATCTTGCGCTGGGGCAAACGAATGACAGACACCACCATCACTTCCGAGCAGGTGGTGTATAGAGCTGCAAAGAAAGTCTACTCTGATGAGGTTTTGCATGTTTTTAGATCATTCAGACGAACGGGTAGTAGCAATCTGAACGGGGCTGAACGGCAGGAGCATTACGAAGTGGTTCTCGAGGACTGGCTAGTAGAGAATCTCAATCAGCGGTACGTGATACCTGAGGACTTCAATGCCTACAAACAGCTGACTCGCCCTACTGCTAAAGGAATTTTTGGCAACCTTCATCTCTGGTTTCATGCAAGCCAAGGTCGCCAAGTAGAGAAGGACTATTCAGAACTGTGCAATTTGCTCAACGTTCAGGTCTACCCACACCTTTCCAAGATCAAATCCACAATGGGTCTGGCCCTGAATGAATTAGTTAAGATCAGATATGTCTCAAAGTGGGACGTTCAGAAAATGTCGAGCAAAGAGGGCTACAAGATCGTTCTTGCTCCTGGTGACGAGTTGTTGCGTCTCCTTGATAACACTAGGCCGGAGCGGCGTGATTCCCTCTTCGCCAAGAAGGCATGTAACGAAAAACCTGCACCGATGTTGGACGGAGAGCAGGCAGAAGCTCTCGATATTCTCAAAAGGCACGGCGTGCTTGCGGCCAAAGCAGAACAGCTACTCCAGCACTGTGGGGCAGAGATGATCATCGACACGGTTGACTATTTAGCAGCCCAATTTGCCAATGGTAAGCGGAAGACGGTGGACAACCCGGCTGGACTGATCATCCACTCACTTGAGAACGCATTGCCAATCCCTCGTGGATTTGTAAACCGGCGTAAGAGACAGGAGGCTGAGGAAGCATCAAGGCAATCCGAGGAGAAAGCGGCTCAAAGGATGAGAAATGAGAACGCCTACTCAGTCTGGCTCGAAGAACAAAAAGAGAAAATGGTGCACGATCAGTTCTCCCCCGAGCAACTCGAGGCGCGGCTAAAAGAAGAGGTGATAAGGCTCTCGAAAACCAACGAACTTTTTCGGAAGGTGCCGGTCAGCGCTCGGAGGGATCTAGCCTATAGCCTGCTTCGGAGGGAAATCCAGAGTCACGTGGCGCTTCCTTCCCTCGACGAGTGGCTGTCAGCTCACGCGCAGACTAAGTTGTTTCAACCAGTCAACTCACTGTAGAACGCGCGCAACAGTTTCACGGCAGATTTGAGACTGCCTCCTTTGTTGAACTTCTATTGCACCAGGACCAAAGGAGCGTTAGATTCCTATGCTCTTGGTTAGGCCATGCACCAGGCCTGAGACGAGGAGACAGCCCGTTACCGCCCAGAAAGTCGCTCCAAACGGCTAGTCTAGTCGCTGCTTCGGTCGAGAAGTTGCACTATCGCGTCGTGGTATGTGAGTTGATGCCGATCTGCATAAGCGACAAATCGATCGTACTGACTAGACAACAGTCGAATTGCCAAATGCCTTGTCGGTTCGAGTGGCATTACCCTGCGTCGTCGGTTCCGCTGCGCTGCAGTTCCTGTACTTGTCGTAGATTCACGACTTACAAACCCATGGGTTGCGGCAGCAGCGTCTACGGCGGCAATATCGATCACATGCCTTTCTCGCTTGCTCGGGAAGGCCGCCAATCTATCACTCATACTCTGCTCTGAACTGGCATCAGGAGCTTCGTCTGGTTCTGGGAGTCCGAATTTGCTCAAGGCTTAGCTCCTAACCCGAACATCTTGAAGACTTGTTATTAGTTCCTCGGCAAGTTCATGTACGTTCTGGTAGGCTGCCTCGAGATTTCCTACTCGGAGATGGCCCAGTTCAGAAAGTGTGAGTCTTTCTACGAAAAGCGCCTTGTAGGCCAGACGTTCAGCAAGAGAAGTTCTGAACCGGGGTATGTTCGCTGCGCCTATTTCCAGTTCCAACTGCCTCTGAACACTAGAAACCGGAGCTCCTGGCGCCGGAGTTCGAGTCATAAGAACTTTATAGGGGATCCTTCGTTCAGGGTTGGAACGCTGAGCCACCTTCTCTTCGTCCCGTACAGCCTTGATAGCCTTACTCGCTTGACGGACATCGATTGCGCTTGCTTGGACCGGAACTATGACGAAATCAGCTAAAGCTATCGACCGCGACACCAGAATGCTTGCAGTGCCTTCCAAATCGATGAAAACGAATTGCTGAGTTTGCTCATCCAACGTTTCCATCAGCGTAGATTCCCTGACTCCACCAACTACCTTGAGGGTCGTTTTGGACTGCCCTGCTTCCTTCCAATCAAGTATCGGTTGATTGGGATCTGCATCCAAAACGCAAACTGATGCACCCTGCTTTGCAAGGTAGGTAGCGAGAAGCAGCGTTGCAGTGCTCTTCCCTGCTCCACCCTTGGGGTTCGAAACGGCGATGACTGGCAAGAGGTTCTCCAAGAAGCTACTATGTTGTTATGGCAACAATATCGCAACTATATCGCTTAAAGGTGCGATAACGTTTGTCGCAAGTTGCCCCGCACCTTATGGGTTAACGGAAACGTTCGCACCCAACATCGTTCTGCGACGCTGTCTTGTTGCTGCGACAGCGCAGCAACAAGTGTGCTCTAAACAATATCGCAGCGTTATCGTTTAAAGCATAGATGCAATACAGCTAGAAGCTACGATGTTATTATGGCAACAATATCGCAACTATATCGTTTATAGGTGCGATAACGTTTGTCGCAAGTTGCCGGCACCTTGCGAGTTAACGGAAACGTGCGCACCTAACATCGTTCTGCGACGCTGTCTTATTGCAACGATAGCGCAGCGACAAGGACGCTCTAAACGATATCGCAGCGTTATCGTTTAGAGCATAGATGCAAGACGACTGTAATGGACTGTAGATGTAGCACGAGTCTCTCGGCAACCGGGGTCGTAATTAGGACCCGTTTGGAGAAGATTCACGTTGAGCCTTCTGGTTCTCGAGTGCTTCAAGCTCGGCGAATAGTTCGTTGATATCCGTACGATCCTGGCGCGGAACCTGTAGAGGCCGCGGTTCATAGGCCTCTACGAACGCATCGCCTTCACTTTCGAGGATGCGGGCGAGGGTGAGCATGGTCTGTGCGAGCTCTTCGACCGAGCCGAAGCTGATCTCGAGTCGGCCACGGCTGAGACCGATCGATTTGGGTAGGGAACTGAGGCCTACAGGCTCGA
>JAABUQ010002243.1_pt1 | contig 38932 bp, 38 predicted proteins | sample 5560001 | NCBI WGS metagenome assembly JAABUQ01 (sample SAMN10711888, study PRJNA513371) | rock metagenome | isolation source: Antarctica rocks | place: Antarctica: Victoria Land, Finger Mt nord | collected 2015-12-18 | reverse complement strand
TGTGTCAGGCGGCTGAGATCAGGGAGCTCGGTCATCCCAGCCTTGAATCCCAACCATCCCAGTCACGTCAAGCCGCATCATGCCCCGCACCGCACACTCCAGATCGAAGGGGGGATGAGCAGATACCCTGATGAACGGGTTCCCAAGCGAACCGCTCACCTTTTTGCAATAATGAGACCAGTCAATAAAACCAAAGCGTTGATAATTTTAGAGAGCTTCCGTTGTAAGCATCGCAGACGCGGCATGTCTAAATTTTGCTAAGACGCGCAGACTCACCGGCCCAGGCGCCGGCCCGCGCACGCCGGCGGCAACCCGGTGCCGCCGCCCGCTTTCCGGCGCCGAACCTACACCCATTCCGTCCGCGCCTGCGTTGACCTCCTTGCCAACTGCCAAGGAGACTGCGGTGTTCGATCCCAGCCGCTCCAAGCCGAACCTGGTGGTGCAATCCGAGCACCCCTACAACGCAGAGACGCCGCCCGACCGGCTGCTCGCGTCCCACGTGACCGCGCAGGCCGACTTCTACGTCCGCAGCCACGGCGACATCCCGCATCTCGACCCGGCGACGCATAGGCTGCGGGTCGGCGGCCGGGTCGCCACGCCGCTCGACCTGTCGATGGCGGAACTGTGGGACCGCTTTCCGGAGCGCTCCGTCACCGCGGTGCTGCAGTGCGCCGGCAACCGCCGCGCCGATATGCAGGAGGTGCGGCCGACCACAGGCGATCCCTGGGCGGCCGGGGCCATCGGCAATGCCGAGTGGACCGGGGTCGCGCTGGCCGACGTGCTGCGCGCCGCCGGGGCGGAGACGGATGCCGTGCTGCACGTCGCGTTCGAGTCCCGGGACGTCATAGAGATGCCGAAGGAAGGCCGGTTCGCCTACGGCGTGTCCATCGGCATGGCCAAGGCGATGGCGCCGGACACCCTGCTGGCCCACACGATGAACGGCGAGCCGCTGGCGCCGGAGCACGGCTTTCCGCTGCGCGCCGTGGTGCCGGGCTATGCGGGCGTGCGCAGCCCGAAGTGGCTGGCCGCCATCACCGTGCAGGACAGGCCCTCCGACAACCACATGCAGCAGCGCGACTACAAGATGCTGCCGCCCGGCGTCACCGAGGACACGGTGGATTGGCAGCAGGGCGTCACCATCGACGACATGCCGCTCACCTCGGCGATCTGCCAGCCGGCGGAAGGCGCCGTGCTGGACGCGGGCCGCGCGAGGCTGCAAGGCTACGCCGTCGCGACCGCCCGCGCCGTGGCCCGGGTGGATGTGTCGTCCGACGGCGGGCGGACCTGGGCGCAGGCCGAGCTGGAGCATGATCCGGCGGCGCCCTGGAGCTGGACGCTCTGGCGCATCGAGCTTGACCTGCCGAAGGGACAGCATGAGCTGGCGGTGCGGGCCTGGGATTCCGCCGGGCAGACCCAGCCGGCGCTGCCGGACGACGTATGGAACTTCAAGGGCTACCTGAGCACGGCCTGGCATCGGATCCACGTCTCGGCCGTTTAATTGGAGCGGTGCCGCGCGCCGGTTTTGCAGCTTTGGGCCTGACAACCCCGCTTGCGGAACGGCTGCACTGGCCGCATCGTAAGCAAAAACCGTCAGGAGGAACCCATGTCATCGACCGCCCAGGCCCCGGCCCTGTCGGCAGCGGAACAACGCCGGATGCTGACCCGGGCGGCGCTGGCCGCCACCATCGGCACGACGATTGAGTGGTACGACTTCTTTCTGTACGGCACCGCCACCGGCCTGGTCTTCGGGACGCTGTTTTTCCCCAACACCAACCCCTTGGTCGCCACCCTCAACGCGTTCGGCGTTTATGCCGTGGGCTTCGTCGCCCGGCCTATCGGGGCGGCGATCTTCGGCCATTTCGGCGACCGCATCGGGCGCAAATCGACGCTGATCGCCACCCTCATGCTGATGGGGGTCGCCACCGTCCTCGTGGGCGTCGTGCCGAGCTACGCCACCATCGGCATCTGGGGCGCGGTCATCCTGACCGCGCTGCGCTTCATCCAGGGCATCGGCGTCGGCGGCGAATGGGGCGGGTCGGTGCTGATGTCGATGGAATGGGCCGGCAGCAAGGGCGGGCGCGGGCTGGCCGCGTCCTGGCCGCAGATGGGCGTGCCGGCCGGGCTGTTCACCGCGAACCTGGCGGTGCTCGGGTTCAGTGCCTGGTCGGGCGACGCCTTCCTGGTCTGGGGCTGGCGCATCCCCTTCCTGCTGTCGATCATCCTGATCGGGGTCGGCCTGTGGATCCGGCTGGGCGTCGAGGAATCGCCGACTTTCCAACGCCTGGCGTCCGAGAACCGCATCGAGAAGACGCCGGCGCTCACGGTGATGCGGCGCTATCCCAAGGAGATCCTATTAAGCGCGCTGGCCCGCATGGGGGAGCAGGCGCCGTTCTACATCTTCACCGCCTTCGTGTTCTCCTACCGCGTCGGCACGCTGAAACTGTCCCGCGACCTGCTGCTGATCGCCGTGATGGCCGGGTCGGTGCTGTCGCTGGTGACGGTGCCGCTTGCCGGCCACCTGTCGGACCGCTTCGGACGGCGGCGCATCTACATGCTGGGCGCGGTGCTCACCGGGCTGTACGGGTTCGTCTATGTCGGGCTGCTGAACACGATGTCGCCGGCGCTGGTGTTCCTCGCCATCGTCGTGTCGCTGATCCCGCATGACATCATGTATGGGCCGCAGGCGGCGCTGATCGCCGAGTGCTTCCCCGGGCGGCTCCGCTACAGCGGCGCGTCCATCGGCTACCAATTGGCCTCCGTCATCGCCGGCGGCCCGGCGCCGCTGATCGTGGCGTATCTGCTGGCCCAGTATCATACGGGCTGGGTGATCGCCGTGTTCATCCTCGCCTGCGCGGTCATCAGCCTGATCGCCACGGCCCTGCTGCCGGACAACACGAACCGGGACGTCGCCGACGATTAGGCCGGGGCGCTAGGAGACTGGAACGGCTACGTTGAGATCTGCTCCAGTTCCAAGTCGCGGGTGCGCGGGCCGAACAGGGCGATGGACAGCACCACCATGAGCATGGCGAAGGCGATCAGGCCGAACACGCCCTTGGTGCCGGCACTGCGCAGGAAAAACCCGATGATGAAGCTGGCGAACACCGTGCTGATCCGGCTGAAGGAGTAGGTGAACCCCACGGCGCGCGCCCGCACGCGCGTCGGGAACAGCTCGGTCTGGTAGCCGTGGAAGGTGTTGGACAGCACGTTGTTGCACAGCGTGATCAAGACGCCGAACACGATCAGCAGCGCCATCGTGCTTTGGAACGAGAACAGCACCCCGAACACGCCGACGCCGCAGGCAGCCGCCACCAACTGCCATTTCCGCTCATACTTGTCGGCGAAGCTCATGGCCAGCAGCGGGCCGAACGGGCTGGCGATGGCGATGATAAAGGAATACAGCAGGCTTGAGGATAGGTTGATGCCGGTCTGCTGCACGATCAGCGTCGGCACCCAGGCGGCGAAGCCGTAGAACCCGAAAGTCTGGAAGAACTGGAACACCATCAGCATGAGCGTCCGCGTGCGATAGGGCGCCTGCCAGATTTCGGCGAACCGGCCGGCCGCCTCCGTATGTTCCACGGCGTGCGGCGCGGGCTTCGGCAGCGGCGCCCCGCCCAAGTCCGCAGCCACCCGGGCCTCGATGGCCGCCGTGATCGCCTCCGCCTCCGCCACGCGGCCTTGCTGGAGCAGCCAGCGTGGGCTTTCCGGGATGCCGCGGCGCAGGAACCACACGAACAGCGCGCCGAGCGACCCGATCACGACCACCCAGCGCCAGCCGTCGAAGCCGAACGGCGCTGTCGGCACCAGCTTGTAAGACAGGAAAGCGACGATCGGGACGGCGGAGAACTGGATCACCTGGTTGTAGGCGAAGGCGCGCCCCCGGACGTGCTTGGGCACCAGTTCGGCGATGTAGGTGTCAATCGTCACCAGTTCGACGCCGATGCCGATGCCGGCGATCAGCCGCCACAGGCAGACCGACACCCCGCTGTCCTGGAACGCCATCACTAAGGTCGCCGCGCAGTAGAACAGCAGCGAGACGGTGAAGATGGACCGTCGCCCATATTTGTCGGCCACGAAGCCGAACACGAAGGTTCCGATGAACAGGCCCGTGAAGGTCGCCGCCACGAACAGCGCCGGCCCGGTGAAGATGCCAACCCCCACATTGGCCAGCAGCCCCGCCTTGACCAGGCCGGGGATCACGTAGCCGGTCATGAACAGGTCATAGAACTCGAACAGGCCGCCGAGCGACAGCAGCGTGACCAGCCGCCAGATGTGCCGCGTCGCCGGCAGGCGGTCCAGCCGGGCCAGGATGGCCGACGCGGCGTCCTGGTTCACCATCGAGTTCGTCATGTCGCGGCGCTTTGCCTCCCGTTTCCCCTTTGCTGCCCGCATCGGGTTTATGGGTCAAGCCGCTCGCCGCGGCCCGTCAGAACGCGATCTGCACCTTGGCATGCTTGTCCCGCTGCTTCGCCAGGTCGAACGCCGCCGACGCCTGCGCGGCCGGCACGTAGGCAGTGAGCAGCGGCGCCACGTCGATCAGGCCACGGTCGAGGCAGGCGACGGCATGGGCGAATTCGCGGTCGAAGCGCATGGCGCCGCGCAGGTCGATCTCCTTCGCCATCACCAGGTTGCCGGCGAACGGGAACTGGCCGGGCGGCAGCGTGCCCACCTGCACCACCGTGGCCCCCGGCCGCACCGCTTGGAGGCAGGACGCGAGGCCCGCCGGGTTGCCGGACACCTCGAACGCCGTCTCGAAGCCGCCCACCTCCCCCGCCATGCGGGGCAGCGCGTCGGCGTCGGCCGCCACGTTCGCCGCCGCGTCGGCGCCGATGCGCCGGGCGAGCGCCAAGGGGGCGTCGAGGATGTCGGTCATCGCAACCGTCTCCGCCCCGGCACGCCGGGCCGCGAGCAGGACCAGCAGGCCAATCGGCCCCGCGCCGGCGACCAGCACCGACCGGCCCAGCAGCGGCCCGGCACGCTCGACCGCATGGAGGGCCACGGCCAACGGCTCGGCGAACGCCGCGGTCGTGAAGGGAAGCGCGTCCGACACCGGGTAGGCCTGGCTTTCGTCCACGGCGACGTACTCGGCGAACCCGCCCTGCATGTGCGGGAAGCGGCTGGCGCTGCCCATGAAGAACACGTTGCGGCACAGGTTGCCCCGCCCGGCCCGGCAGGCGGCGCAGTGCCCGCAATTGCGCCCCGGGTGGATGGCGACGCGCTGGCCGGGGCGCAGCCGCGTGACCCCGGCGGCGACGGCGGCGACCTCGCCCGAAACCTCGTGGCCCGGGATGAGCGGCTCGCGGATGACGAAGTCGCCGTTCCGGCCCTCGAAATAGTAGTGCAGGTCGGAGCCGCAGATGCCGCCGGCCCGTATGCGGATCAGCGCGCCGCCGGGCGGGATGTCCGGGGTGGCGCGGTCCTCGATCCGTAGGTCCTCCGCCTTGTGGATGACGCAGACTTGCATGCGGTGCCTCCCTTAATTCGCCCGGGCCAGCGCCCAGCCGCTCGCCATCTCCCACACAAAAAAGGTGTATGCCACGGCCGGGCGGCTTGGCCTACGCGACGCGGCGGAGGACCCGGCACACCAGCCCGGATCGGTGTAATGAGGCAAGGGAAGGAAACCACCATGCTGAGAAAGAAGCGCTGGCAGATGGTGCTGCTGCTGTTCGTCGCGGGCATCGTCAACTACCTCGACCGCTCCGCCTTATCGGTCGCGGCGCCGCTGGTCATGCGGGACCTGGCGCTGACGCCCGCCGACCTCGGCCTGGTCTTTTCCAGCTTCTTCGTCGGCTATGCGCTGTTCAACTTCATCGGCGGCTGGGCGTCCGACAAGCTCGGCGGCAAGCGGGTGTTCACCCTGGCCATGGGCGTCTGGTCCACCTTTTGCGCCCTGACCGCGGCGGCGGGCGGGTTCGCGTCCTTGCTGGTGATCCGGGTGTGCTTCGGCGTGGGCGAGGGGCCGCTGTCCTCCACGATGAACAAGGTCGTCAATACCTGGTTCCCGCACCGGGAAGCCGCGAGCGCCGTGGGATACGCCAACTGCGGCACCCCGCTCGGCGGCGCGATTGCCGGGCCGGTGGTGGGCCTGATGGCGGTGGCGCTCGGCTGGAAGGCGGCGTTCGTCGCCATCGGCCTGATCGGCTTCGTGTGGCTGTTCTTCTGGACCCGGCTCGCCACGGAATCGCCGCGCGAGCACCCGACGATCACCGCCGAGGAGCTGCGCGAGATCGAGGACGGCCACGCCGCCCCGGCCGCGGGCCTGCCCGCGCAGCCGCTCGGCTTCTACCTGAAGCAGCCCGTGGTGCTCGCCACCGGCTTCGCCTTCTTCGGCTACAACTACATCCTGTTCTTCTTCCTGACCTGGTTCCCGAGCTACCTGACCATGGCGCAGCACCTCAGCATCAAGGATATGAGCATCGCGACCGTGCTGCCGTGGATGCTCGGCTTTTGCGGCCTGGCGGCGGGCGGGGCGCTGTCGGACGCGGTGTTCCGCCGCACCGGGCGGGCGCTGTTCGCCCGCAAGCTGGTGCTGACCGTGTGCCTGAGCCTCGCCGCCGTGTCGGTGGCGTTGGCCGGGCTGGTGACGACGGTGGGCAGCGCGCTCCTGCTGATGAGCGCCGCCGTGTTCTTCCTGTACCTCACCGGCAGCACCTACTGGGCAATCCTGCAGGACACGGTGCGGGGCGAGAACATCGGCGGCGTCGGCGGCTTCATCCACATGATGGCGAACTGCGCCGGCATTATCGGCCCGGCGGTCACGGGCTTCATCGTGCAAAGCACCGGCGTGTTCACCAGCGCCTTCGTCCTGGCGGGCGGCATCGCCATCCTCGGCGTGCTATGCGTGCTGGTCTTCGTCAAGCCGATTGAAAGCACGCGGGCGCCGGACGCCGCCCTGGCGCTGCACTGAATACCTCACTCAAGCGGGGGAGAGCCAAATGGAACAAACATGGCGCTGGTGGGGTCCGGGCGACCTCATCACCTTGTCCGACATCTGCCAGGTGGGCGCCACCGGCATCGTGACCGCCTTGCACGACGTGCCCACCGGCGCGGTCTGGACCCGCGAGGCCGTCGCGGAGCGCAAGCGCGTCATCGAGGCCGACCCGGGCCTCGGCCTGCGCTGGAGCGTGGTGGAAAGCGTGCCGGTGCATGAAAGCATCAAGCTGGGGGAGGACGCCGCCAAGCCGTATTACGAGGCTTATCGCGAAACGCTGCGCAACCTCGGCGAGGCCGGGATCGGCACGGTCTGCTACAACTTCATGCCGGTGCTGGACTGGGCGCGCACCACGCTGCGCCATAAGCTGCCAGGGGGCGCCACGGCGCTGCGCTTCAACGCGCACGAGTTCGCCGCCTTTGACGTGCACATGCTGGCGCGTCCGGGGGCGGAGGCGGACTATGCCCCCGACGTGCTCGCCCGCGCCCGCGCCTGGTTCGACGCCGCGGCCGGGGAGGACCGGCGCACCCTGCTCGCCAGCATCATGGCCGGGCTGCCCGGCGCGTTCGACCGCTACGACATCGAGGAACTGCGCGCCATGCTCGCCCGCTACCGCGGCGTGGGCCACTCCGAACTGCAGGCCAACCTCGCCCGCTTCCTGGAGGAGGTCGTGCCCACGGCGGAGCGGGCCGGGGTGCGGCTGGCGATTCACCCGGACGACCCGCCGCGCCCGCTGCTCGGCCTACCGCGCATCACCTCCACGGCGGAGGACATCGCCTTCATCCTGGACGCCGTGCCGTCCCCGTCCAACGGCCTCACGCTCTGCACCGGCTCGCTCGGCGCGCGCCCGGCCAACGACCTGCCCGGCATCGCCCGACGCTTCGCCGACCGCATCCACTTCGTGCATCTGCGCAACGTCAGCACGGAGCCTGACGGCTCCTTCATGGAGGCCGACCACCTCGGCGGCGACACCGACATGGTGGCCGTGGTACGCACGCTGCTGGAAGAGCAGAAGCGGCGGCAGGATGGCGGCGACCCGCGTTGGCGCCTGCCCTTCCGCCCGGACCATGGGCACGAGATGCTGGACGACGTGGGCAAGCCCACCCACCCCGGCTACCCCTTGATCGGCCGGATGCGCGGCCTGGCCGAGATCCGCGGCGTGATGGCGGCACTCGCCCGCCAGAACGGGTTGCCGACCTGACCATGGACCGGCTGTGCGACGCCACGCTGCCGCGTCTGCCCGTGGAGGTTACCCAGCCCGCTTACGACCGCAGTGCGGTGCGGCCGGGCATCGTGCATTTGGGCGTCGGCGCGTTCCACCGCGCGCACCAAGCCGCCTACACCGACGCCGTGCTGGCGGCGGGCGACGGGCGCTGGGGCATCACCGCCGCCAGCCTGCGCAGCCCGGCCACGCGCGACGCGCTGGCGCCGCAAGACGGGCTGTATGCGTTGAACATTCGCGGCGAAACGGACCGGCTGGCGGTGATCGGCAGCATCGGCCGAGTGCTGGCGGCGCCGGAGGACCCGGCCGCCCTGCTCGACGCCCTGTGCGCCCCCGCCACCGCCATCGTCAGCCTGACCGTGACCGAGAAAGCCTACTGCCGCGACCCCGCCAGCGGCGCGCTGGACGAGGCGCATCCGGACATCCTGCACGACTTGGCGCATCCGCACGCGCCGCGCTCGGCCCTCGGCTGGCTCGCCGCCGCCATTGCCCGGCGGCGTGCGGAGGGCCTGCCCCCCTTTACCGTGCTGTGCTGCGACAACCTGCCGGCCAATGGCCGCACGCTGCATCGGCTGCTGACCCGCTTCGCCCGCCTGCGCTCCCCCAGCCTCGGCGCGTTCGTGGAAAACGAGGTCGCCTGCCCGGACACGATGGTGGACCGCATCGTGCCCGCGACGACAGCGGAGGACCGCGCGCGGGTCGCGGCGGCGCTCGAGCTACAGGACGCCTGGCCGGTGATCGCCGAGCCGTTCAGCCAATGGGTCATCGCCGACCGCTTCCCCGCCGGGCGTCCGGCTTGGGAGGACGCAGGCGTCATGCTGGTGGCGGACGTGGCGCCGTTCGAGGCGATGAAGCTCCGCCTGCTGAACGCCAGCCATTCCGCCCTCGCCTACTTGGGCATCCTGGCCGGCGTGGAAACGGTGGCGGACGCCATGCGGGACCCGGACCTCGCCGGGTTCGCGGCGCGGGTGATGGACGACGCGGCCCCTACCCTTTCCGTGCCGCCGGGCACGGACGTGGGGGGCTACAAGCGCGCCCTGCTCGCGCGGTTCCGCAACCCCGCCCTGCGCCACCGCCTGCGGCAGATCGCCGCCGACGGCTCGCAGAAACTGCCGCAGCGCGTCGTGGACACGATGCGGGACCGCTTGGCGCTGGGCTTGCCGGTGGATGCGCACGCCCTCGTGATCGCGGCCTGGGGGCGCTGCGGGGCAGGCGGGGAGAGGGCGGAGGACCCAGCCGCGTCGGTGCTGGACTGGGCGCGCACGGCCAGGCCGCCGGCGGACCGGCTGGCCCCGGCGCTGCTCGGCCTGCGGCCGGTGTTCGACGCGCTGTGCGAGGACCCGCGCTTCCGAGCGGCGGTGACGACGGCGCTGTGCCGCCTGGATACAATCGGCGCGCAGCAGGCGGTGCAGCCATGACGACGGCGCCGCAGGTCGCCTGCATCGGCGAGTGTATGGTGGAACTGCGGGAGCAGCCGGACGGGCAGCTCCGCCGCGGGTTCGGCGGCGACACGCTGAACACCGCCGTGTACCTCGCGCGGCTGGGCGTCGCCGTGGACTACGTGACAGCACTGGGCGACGACGCCTGGAGCGACGAGATGCTGGCGCGCTGGCAGGAGGAAGGGATCGGCACCGGGCTGGTGCGCCGCCTCCCCGGGCGGCTACCGGGCCTGTACGTCATCCAGACCGATCCGCAGGGCGAGCGCCGCTTCCTGTACTGGCGCGACAGCGCGGCCGCCCGGCACCTGTTCGACCACCTTGACCCGGCGGAGCTTGCAGCCTTCGACACGCTCTACTTGTCCGGCATCACGCTCTCGATTTACGGCGCCGCGGCGCGGGACATGCTGTTTGGGGCGCTGGCCAACGCCCGGTCCCGTGGCGCGCGCGTGGCGTTCGACACCAACTTCCGCCCGCGCGGCTGGCCGGACCGGGACGCGGCGCGCGCCCTGTATACGCGGATGTACAAGCTTGCGGACATCGTACTGGCCTCCGCCGAAGACCTGTCGCTGCTCTACGGCGACGCGGGAGAAGCCGAACTGCTCCAGTACGCCGCCACCACGGAGATTGTGCTGAAACTGGACCGCCCCGCGTCCCGCGTCCTGCACGGCGGCGCCGAGCTGCTGGTGCGGGCCGGCCCGGTGGAACGGGTAATCGATACCACGGCAGCCGGCGACAGCTTCGCCGCCGCCTATCTTGCGGCTCGCCTGCGCGGCGCTTCACCTGAAGCCGCAGCCCGTGCCGGGCACGACCTTGCCGGCATCGTCGTGGGCCATCCGGGCGCTATCGCGCCGCGGGCGGCTATGCGGCCCGCCGACGCCAAGGAGCTTGAAGCGTAAGCCGGAACCGGCTTGCCACCCCTACTTGCCGAATTTCTCGATTTTGCTGCCCTCGGCCCGGTTCATCTGCTTCACGCCCGGGTCCTGGTTTTTGGACGCGGTCGTCTGGCCGGTCGTCGCGGCCGGCGCGGCGTTGGGAACCGAGGTCTGCTCCGGTCCCCGTGACGGCCGGGCCTGCGACGCGGCGCCGGGGCCGGTGGGCGTGCTGGTTTGCGCCGCCGCCGGCGCCGCGATGGCGGTAGCGAGGGCGAGGGTGGCAAGCGTTGATTTCATGACGCTGGAACTCCGGATGCGGACGGGGGACCGCGCGTGGCGGCCCCCCGCCTCCATTAGACCGCGAGCTGGTCGCGGATCGGCAGGCTGCGGATGCGCTTGCCGGTCGCGGCGAAGATCGCGTTGCACAGCGCGGGCGCGAAGGGCGGCACCCCCGGCTCCCCCACGCCGCTCGGCGGCGTGTCCGCGGCGGCCGGCACGATGTAGGTGTTGGTCACGCGCGGCGCCTCGTCGATCCGCACCACGGGGTAGTCGTCGTAGTTGCTCTGCTGCACTCGCCCGTCCTTGAAGCTGATCTCCCCCATCTTCGCGAGGCTCAGCCCCATGACCGCCGCGCCCTCGATCTGCGAGTAAATGCGCTCCGGGTTCACGTGGGTGCCGCAGTCGATGGCGGTGTCGACCCGCGGCACGGTGAGCACGCCCTTTTTGTCGACCGCCACCTCGACCACGGTGGCGATGTAGCTGACAAAGCTGCGGTGCGCCGCGATGCCGAGGCCGTGCCCCTCCGGCAGCTTGCGCCCCCACCCCGCCTTGTCCGCCGCCAGCTCCACGACCCGGCGCAGCCGGCCGGCGTCAATGGGGTAGCTGTCTACCGGCTCCCCGTAGTTCCAAGGTGCCTTGACCGAGGCGCTGAACGGCACGATGCGCGCCGGGCCGATCAGCTCCAGCAGCACGTCCTTTGGGTCGCGCCCGGTGGCCTGCGCGATCTCCGCCACCATGGACTGCACGGCAAAGGCGTGCGGGATGTTGGACACCGAGCGGAACCAGCCGATGCGGGCGTGCGCCGCTGCTTCCGGGTTCTCGCAGCGCACGTTCTTGATGTCGAACGGCAGGTCGATGAACCCCATGCCCAGCTCGACCGGGATCTGGTGCGTGGCTCCGGCCGCGAAGGTGGAGCCGATGCTCGGCGCGGCGCTGCGGTGGCGCCAGGCCACCACCTTGCCGGACTTGTCCAGCCCGGCCTCGATCCGCTCGGCCGAGACGGTATGGAGGAAGTCGTGGTGCACGTCGTCCTCGCGCGTCCACTGCACCCGCACCGGCGCGTTCAGCTCCCGCGACAGCAGGGCCGCTTCCAGCACGAAGTCGCACTTGGATTTCCGGCCGAATCCGCCGCCGAGCAGCGTCGGGTGCACCGTCACGTTGTCGGCGGAGATCTCCAGCGTCTTGGCCAGGTCCTCGCGCGTGCCGCCGGCGCTTTGCACCGGCGCCCAGGCCTCGACCTTGCCGTCCGTCCAGTGCACGGTCGCCACCGGCGGCTCCATGCTGACATGCGCGAGGTGCGGCAGGTAGTACTCGCCCACCACCACCTTGTCCGCGCCCTTCAGCGCCGCCTCCGCGTCGCCGTCGTTGCGGACCACGAGGCCCGGGGCGCGCACCGCGGCCTCAAGCTCCTTGCGGTAGGCGACGCTGTCGTACTTGGCGTTGGCGCCGTCGTCCCAGACGACCTTAAGCGCGTTGCGGCCCTTGATGGCGGCGCCGGTGTTGCGCGCGACCACCGCAACCCCGCCGAGCGGCTGGAACTTGGACGGCCAGGGCCAGCCGCGCACCTCCATGACCCGCTCGACGCCCGGCACCTGCATCGCGTCCGCCGGGTCGAACGACACCATCTTGCCGCCGACCACCGGCGGGCGGGCGATGGCCACGTACTTCATGCCCGGCAGCCTCACGTCGGCGCCGTAGGTGGCGCGGCCCATGGTGATGTCGCGCAGGTCGGTGATGCTGACCGTGCCCTTGCCGATGTAGCGGAAGTCCTTGGGGTCCTTGAGCCGCAAGCTGTCCGCCGCCGGCACTGGCAGCGCCGCCGCATCGCCCGCCAGCTCGCCGAAGCCCAGGCGGCGGCCGGAGCCGTCATGCACCACCTCGTGCACGCCCGTCTTGACCTCGGAGACCGGCACCTTCCAACGCTGCGCCGCCGCGGTTTCCAGCATGGTGCGCGCGGACGCGCCCACTTCCCGCATCGGGATCAGGTAGTGCCGGGTGCTGCGGGAGCCGTCGGTGTCCTGGTTGCCGTACTTGGCCTCGTCGCCCGGCGCCTGCACGATGCGCACCTTCGCCCAATCGGCGCCCATCTCGTCCGCCACGATCATCGGCAGGCCGGTGCGGACGCCCGTGCCCATCTCGGCGCGGTGCGCGACGATGGTGACGATGCCGTCCGGCGCGATGGAGACGAAGACGCGCGGGTCGGTGACGACCCCGTGCGGCATGGCCCCGGCGCCCGTGGAGTACGCCGCCATCGCCGGGCGCGGCAGCACCGACGCCGCAAGCACCAGCCCGCCCACTGCCGTGACGCCCTTCAACAGCCCGCGGCGGCTCACGTTCTCCACCGGGCCGAACGCCGGGCCAGATGCCGAGCCGCTGGGCGCCTGCTTGCTCAAGTCCTGGAAGTAGGTCATGGCTCAGGTCCCCGTTGCGGCGACGCGGACGGCCGCCTCGATGCGCTGGTAGCAGCCGCAGCGGCAGATGTTGCCGGACATGCCGCCGCGGATCTCGTCGTCGGATGGGTTCTTGGTTTCCGCCAGCAGCGCCGCCGCCTGCATGATCTGCCCGGCCTGGCAGAAGCCGCACTGCGGCACGTTCAGCTCGCGCCAGGCCCGCTGCACGGGATGGTCGCCTTGCGGGTGCAGGCCCTCGATGGTCACGACCTCCTGCCCGTCCACGTCGGATATCGCCGTGATGCAGGACCGCGCGGCCCCGCCCGCGACGTGCACCGTGCACGCGCCGCACAGCGCCTGGCCGCAGCCGAACTTGGTGCCGACGAGGCCCAGCTCGTCGCGCAGGAACCACAAGAGCGGCAAGGACGGGTCGCCGTCCCAGGTCCGCTCCTCGCCGTTGACCTTAACCTTGATCATGCTGAATGTCCTCCGAATAACCCGGCTGCGGGCGGCGTGGCCGCCGGCGCCAGGGTTCTTGCCGTTGGAAAGTTGGTGCCGTGAGCGCAGCGGCAGGCTTTGCGATCAAACTCGGTTAATGTGTCAGCGTAATGCCAGCCTTGCACGAACGCCATCTGTATTCTCGTCATGGGCGCGGTGCGGGCGGCGCAGGCTCATGCAGGTCGGGCGGCGTCACCCCCTCGTATTCCAGGGTGACGACCACCCGCGTCGTGCCCTCCTCGCTTTCCAGGCGGCGGGGCCGCCCGTCCTGCCGGCCGACCCAAAGCCGGCTGCTGGCGCTGTCCGGCCCCGATACGTCCTGTTTGTAGCTGAACACGCGCAGGGGCGCGTCCGCCCCGGCGGGGTCCGTCGCCTCGCAACCGTGCGGCGGGTAGCGGACCAGGCCGGCCGCCAGCGCCTCCCGGTCGGACGCCTTCATCGGCAGCTTCATCCAGCGCCCGGCGCCGGGTGAGGTCGCGTAGATCAGGTCGCCGACGACGATCTGCTCGGTCTCATACGGGCGCCGCCGCGTCGGCGTGGTCGCGACCAGGACGGAGCGGTACTGCGGCGCCGTCCCGATCGCCCGGGCCGCGGCCAGCACGGCGGAGCAGGCGTCATCCTCCGCCCGGGCCGGCCCGGCGGCGACGTCCAGCGCAGCCAGGGCAGCCAGGAAGCAAAGCCTTCGCACAGCCCGCCTCATGGCCGTGTCGAGGGTGGGCTGGGCGGCGGGGAGTTCGGGGCCGAAAGCCGCGACGGGGCCGCCGGCGTGCCCGACGGCGCGGTTTGTCCCATGGCGTCCGTAGGCGGCCGTCTCCCGCCGTCACTCGAGGTTGTTCGCGAGGGTGCGGCCGGCGTGCCGGGCGGGGCGGTCCGGCCAGTCGCGTCCTTGGGCGGGGCGTTCTGCGCCCAGATCGAGAAGGGCAATGCCGCGGCGGCCAGCAGGCCGCACGCGGCGAGATAACGGATCAGGCGGTTCATCGGCGTTCTCCTGTGCCGGGCCTCGCCCCCGCCCGCTGCGGCCGCAGCGGGCGGGGATCCCGTCAGTGCTTGCGCACGGCGAACACCCAAACGACGCCGCCCTGCGGCACCGCGTCGCCGCGGTAATCCGCGCTGACTTTCGCCAGGCTGTCCTGCATGCGCTGGGCATCGACGCCCCAGCCGCTCTGCACCGCGATGTACTGCACCCCGTCCACCTCGTAGGACACCGGTACGCCGGTCACGCCGCTGTTGGTCTTCTGCTCCCACAGCACCTTGCCCGTCTTCGCGTCGAAGGCGCGGAAGTCGCGGTCGTTGGTGCCGCCCATGAACACCAAGTCGCCGGCGGTGGCGAGCACGGGTCCCCAAAGCTGGCTTTTGGCGAACGGGTGCGTCCAGGCGCGCTTGCCCGTCGTCATGTCCCACGCTTGCAGCTCGCCCACATGGTCGGCGTTGGGGAACAGCGTCAGGCCGATGTCCTCAAGCCCCGCGCCCATGTAAAGCTGGCCCGGCACGTAATCCATCGGCTTGCCCGACAGGGTGCCGCACAGGTTCTCGTTCGCCGGGATGTACACCATCTTGGTCCGCGGCGAGTACGCCGCCGGCGGCCAGTCCTTGCCGCCCCACAGCGACGGGCAGAAATCGACGCTCTTGTTCAGCCCGGGCTTGCGCGCCTCGTCATAGCTCGGACGCCCGGTCTTCTTGTCGAGCGCGGTGAACACGTTCTGCCGCACGAACGGCACGCCGGACACGAAGCTGATGCCCTCCTCGCCGCGCTCCAGCGTCCACAGGTAGCCGTTGCGCCCGGGGTGCACCATGCCCTTGATGGTCCGCCCGTCCCGCTGGAGGTCGATCAGCATGGGCGGGTCCACCTCGTCCCAATCCCAGCTATCGTTCCAATGATACTGGTGCGCCGCCTTGATCGCCCCGGTATCGACGTCGAGCGCCAGCACGGAGGAGGTGTGGAGGTTGTCGCCGGGCCGCGCGTTGCCCATCCACGGCGCGGCGTTGCCGGTGCCCCAATAGGCGATGCCCTGCTCCGGATCGTAGGTGCCGGTGATCCAGATGGAGCCGCCGCCGGTCTTCCAGGTGTCGCCGGTCCAGGTGTCGCTGCCGGGCTCGCCGGGCTGCGGGACGGTGTAGGTGCGCCAAACCTGCTCGCCGGTCTTCGCGTCGTAGGCCGCGACCAAGCCGCGCACCCCGAACTCTCCGCCCGAGCCGCCGACCATGACCTTGCCGTGGGCGATCAGCGGCGCCAGCGTCATGTAGTGGCCGCGGCGGTAATCCTCGACCTCCTTGGCCCAGATCTCCTTGCCGGTCTTGGCGTCGAGCGCCACCAGGAAGTCGTCCACCGTCGCCACGTACACCCGGTCGCCCAGCAGCGCCACGCCGCGGTTGGTCGGATGCAGCTGCGTCAGGTCGTCCGGCAGCTCGCGCTTGTAGCGCCAAAGCTGCTCGCCGGTCTTGGCGTCCAGCGCGATCACCTGGGCCTGCGGCGTGGTCACGAACATCACGCCGTCGTTGACGATGGGCGGCGACTGGTGCCCTTCCAGCACCCCGGTCGAAAGCGTCCACACGGGCACCAGGTCGGCCACGTTGGCGGTGTTGATCTTGTCGAGCGGACTGTAGCCCTGGCCGTCATAGGTGCCGCGGTACATCAGCCAGTTGCGCGGCTCCGGGTTCTGCAGCCGCTGCTCGGTCACGTCGCTGTAAGTTGTGACCTCCGCCCGGACGGCGCCAGACAGGCCAGCCAGCCCGGCCAACGCCGCGCCGGCCAACAGCAACCCTTTGAAATTTTTCATTGCTTCCTCCCTGGATGTGTTCGCGCGGTCCGTCTAAGCATCAGTCTGCGGAGTGTGCTTACACGCAGCAGGAAAAATGATGCGTCCTCACCGACTCCTAAGCAGGCGTTCGTGGCGCAAGCTACGAAAGCCTGCTTAGGCCACCTGCCCTCCGACCTTGCCCACGAAGGGCTGGGCGACCTCCAGCCCGCCCTCGGCCGAAAGCCGCAGCGGCAGCGGCGGCAGGCGGCGCAGTGCCGGGCCGTTCACCACCCGCCCGCCGGCGCGCGGATCGAATTCCGAGCCGTGGCAGGGGCAATGCAGGATGCCCGCTTCCTGGCGCCACTCGCTGACCGGGCATTGCGCGTGGGTGCAGGTGGCGGAGTAGGCCAGGACGCCGTCCGCCGCGCGGGCAAGCGTCTCGGCATCCAAGGTTTCGGGATCAAGGCGCAGCACCAGGACCTGGTTCAGCCGCGAGCCGTCGCGCACGGCGCCGCTTGCGGGGTCCTTGGCCCAGGCCAGCAGTTGCGGCGCGGAAGCGGCGATGTCGCCGGGACGGAGCGGCCCCGCCTCCGACGCCTTGGCGCTCACCAACAGGTCGCCCGCGAGCGGGCGGAGGTTGCGGGGCGCCGCCGGGGTCTGCGCCCGCGCCGCGCTGAAACAGCCGGTCAGCACCAAGCCGAACGCCAGCGCCTCCCGCCGGGTATGAACGTCTTTAGGTTGCATGACGGCACGCGTCATCCACCCACCTCCCAAAATGCCACTCTGCCGGTAGCCACTTCGAGGCAGCCTACACGCGGTTCGCGAGGAGGAAAGCGGAAAGCTGGCCGCCAGGTGTAGATGCCGAATTTGTGACCAGAAGGCATATTGGATTTTTTCAATCCATAAACGCAACGAAACGGAAGTGCCCCGGCGGCGAACCTCCTCGGCGTCGGGTGTGATGGGCGCGAAGGCGTTGACTGCGATGGTTCAGGCCGCCAGTTCTTTACGCGGCAAACACGGAGAAGGATCGCATGGGCACGCCAGCATTGCACCCGGACGCCGAACGGTTGTTGGAGCTGATCAAGGCGGCCGGACGCCCGCCGTTCGAACAACTGACACCGGTCGAAGCGCGTGAAGCCTACGCTGCCTCCCGCGACGTGCTGGGGCTTCCGCCGGAAGAGGTGGCGGAGGTGCGCGACCTATCCATCCCCGGCCCGGGCGGCCCGCTGCCGCTGCGGCTGTACCGCGGGGCCGGCACGTCGGACGCCGCCCTGCCCGCCCTGCTCTTCCTGCACGGCGGCGGTTGGGTGATCGGCGACCTCGACAGCCATGACAGCGTGTGCCGCCGGCTGGCCAACCTCGCCGCGTGCCGCGTCGTCGCCGTCGATTACCGGCTGGCGCCCGAGCACCGCTTCCCCGCCGCGGTGGACGACGCGGCGGCGGCCCTGTCCTGGATGGCCGCGAACGCGGCGTCGCTGGGCATCGACCCCGCCCGCCTCGCGGTGGGCGGCGACAGCGCCGGGGGCAATCTCGCGGCGGTGCTCGCCCTCATGGGACGGGACGGCACGGCGCCGGCGGCAGCATGCCAGTTGCTGATCTACCCGGCGGTGGACTTCGCCATGGACACCCCTTCCTATGCCCGGATCACCGAGGGCGTGCCGCTCACCGCGGCGACGGTGCGGTGGTTCGCCGACCACTACGTCCCCGACCACGCGCAGCGGCGGGACTGGCGCGCGTCGCCGCTGCGGGTGGAGCGGCTGGCGGGCACGCCGCCGGCCTTGGTGCTGACGGTCGCGCATGACCCGCTGGCCGACGAGGGCCGTGCCTACGCCGAACGGCTGGAAGCCGAGGGCGTGCGCGTCACGAGCCTGCACCTGTCCGACCAGATCCACGGCATGGTGACCATGGGCCGGGTGATCGCCGCCGCCGACCAGGCGCTGCGCTGCGCGGCGGACACGCTGCGCGACGCCTGGCGGTTCGCGTGACCGCGGGCCGGCGCGGGCCAACAAGGACGCTTGAACCGGCTGCCCGGCAGCGATAGCATCCCTGCAATGCGTCTTGCGCGTGGGCCACCTGGCCCGGCGCATGAAACGGCAACAGGGGAGTGGATCGTGCAGCATTCGTCCGGAGCGGCGCGCCCGCCGCCTGCCAGTTCCGGCGTGTCCTGACGGATTGCAGCCGCATGCCGCCCCAACCCGACGCGGCGTCCGGCGCGGCTGAACCGCTGTTGCAGGTGTCGGGCGTTTCCGTGCGGTTCGGCGGCATCGTGGCGCTGGGCGGCGTGTCGTTCGAGGTCGGGCCTCGGCAGATCTGCGGGCTGATCGGGCCGAACGGCTCGGGCAAGACCACGCTGTTCAACTGCATCAGCGGCATCTACCGGCCCGGCGCGGGAGAAGTGCGGCTGGAAGGGCGGTCGCTGCAGGGCGTCAGCCGGCACCGCATCGTCGATCTCGGCATCGGCCGGACGTTCCAGAACGTGGCACTCTTCCGCAGCATGAGCGTGCGGGAGAACATGCTCGCCGGGGCGCACCACCTCGGGCGCACCGGCTTCGTCGCCAACGCCCTGCTGCTGCCCGCGGTCTGGCGGGAAGCGGCGGCGGCGCGGCGGGCGCTGGACCGCCTGCTCGACCTGCTCCGCCTGCAGGATGTCGCCGAAGCGCCGGTCGGCAGCCTGCCGTTCGGCACGCAGAAGCGCGTGGAGCTGGCCCGCGCCCTGATCGGCCGGCCGAAGCTGCTGCTGCTGGACGAGCCCGCCGGCGGCCTGAACCATTCGGAGGTGGACGAGCTCCAAGGGCTGATGCGCCGTATCCGCGCCGAGTTCGACCTCAGCATCCTCCTGGTCGAGCATCACATGAACCTGGTCATGCGCGTGTCCGACAAGGTCGTGGCGCTGGAACTCGGGCTGAAGATCGCCGACGGCACGCCGGCCGAGGTGCAGAACGACCCCCAGGTGATCCGCGCCTACCTCGGCGAACCCGCGGCGCCCGCGCCCGCCCATGCTTGAGATGCTGATGCAGCCGGCGCCGATGCTGGAGGTCGCCGGGCTGCATGCGGGCTACGGCGATGTGGAGGTGCTGCACGGCCTCGACTTCACGGTGGGCATGGGCGGGATCACGGCGCTGCTCGGCGCCAACGGCGCCGGCAAGACCACCACGCTGAGGGCACTCTGCGGCATGGTCCGCGCGTCCGGCCGGGTGCAGCTTGAGGGCGTGGGCATCGGCGGCCTCCCGACCGAGGACATCGTTCGGCGCGGCGTCGCCCACGTGCCCGACGGACGCGGCACGCTGATGGAGCTGACGGTCGAGGAAAACCTGCGTCTCGGCGCCTACACGCGGCGCCGTGGTGAGGCGGCGTCCGACATGCGCCGGGTGTTCGGCTACTTCCCCCGCCTCCGGCAGCGGCTGCGCCAGCAGGCCGGCACGCTGTCGGGCGGCGAGCAGCAGATGCTGGCCATCGGCCGCGCTTTGCTGCTGCACCCGAAGCTGCTGCTGCTCGACGAGCCGTCCTTCGGCCTGGCGCCCTTGGTGGTGCGGGAGATCTTCGGGATCATGCGGCGGATTAGCAGGGATGACGGGGTCAGCATCCTGCTGGTGGAGCAGAACGCGGGCCTGGCGCTCGACATCGCGGACACGGCCTTCCTGCTGGAAACCGGGCGCATCGTCATGGCCGGGCCGGCCGCCGAACTCCGCGAGGACGCGGCGATCCGCCGCTCGTACCTAGGATATTGAGGGCGATGGACGAGTTCCTGCACCAGGTCCTGTCCGGCATCGCCTCGGGCGGCATCTATGCCAGCGTCGCGCTGGCGCTGGTAATGATCTTCCAGGCGACCCACCACGTGAACTTCGCCCAGGGCGAGATGGCGATGTTCTCCACCTATATCGCGCTGGCGCTGATCGAGGCGGGGGTGCCGTACTGGGGGGCGTTCGCCATCACCGTGCTGGCCTCCCTGGTTATGGGCGCGGCCATCCAGCGGGTGCTGCTGACGCCCATGGCCGGGTCGCCGGTGCTGGCGAGCGTCGGCGTGTTCATCGGGCTGCTGCTGATCTTCAACAGCGTCGCGGGCTGGCTGTTCGGCTACACGCTGAAGCCGTTCCCCACCCCGTTCGAGGGGCCGCCGGTGCTCGGCGGCTTCGTCACCCGGCACGACCTCGGCTCCACCGCGGTGACGCTCGCGGTGCTCGCCTGCGTGTATGGGTTCTTCCGCTTCACCGACCTGGGCCTCGCCATGCGCGCCGCCGCCTACAACCCGGCGTCCAGCCGGCTTATGGGCATCCGGGTGGGCCGGATGCTGGCGCTCGGCTGGGGCTTGGCCGCGGCCATCGGGGCCGTCGCAGGCATGATGATCGCGCCCGTGGTGTTCCTCGATCCCAACATGATGTCGGGGGTGCTGCTGTATGCCTTCGCCGGCGCCCTGCTGGGCGGGATTTCCAACCCGCTCGGCGCGGTGTTCGGCGGCTTCGCCATCGGGGTGATCGAGAACCTGGCCGGCGCCTACCTGGTCGGTCCCGAGCTGAAGCTGACGCTGGCATTGGTGATCATCGTCGCCGTGCTGACGGTCAGGCCCTCGGGCCTGTTCGGCCGCACCGTGGTCAGCCGGGTCTAGGGCCGTGCACGTCCTGCGGTTCCTGGCGGGCGTGCTGTTCGTGATCGCCGCGGCCGGCTTGGCCTTCGTGGTCAGCGACTACCGGCTGTTCCAGTTGACCACCGTGGCCGTTTACGCGGTCGCGATCCTGGGGTTGGCCTTGGTGACGGGGTTCAACGGCCAGATTTCGCTCGGACACGGCGCGTTCTACGCGGTCGGCGCCTACGTCACGGCGATCCTCATTGCGCATTACGACGTGCCGTACTGGGCGACGCTGCCGGCCTCGGCCGCCGTGTGCGCGGCGCTCGGCTTCCTGATCGGCCTGCCGGCGCTGCGGCTTGGCGGGCTGTACTTGGCGCTGACCACCTTCGCGCTCGCCGTCGCCACGCCGCAACTGCTGAAATACCATGCGTTCGAGGGCTGGACCGGCGGCGTGCAGGGCCTCACCCTCGACAAGCCCGACCCGCCGCCCGGCCTGCCGCTCAACGCCGACCAGTGGCTTTACTTGTGCACGCTCGGCGTCGGCGCCGTGCTGTTCGTGCTGGCGGGCAACCTGGTGCGGGGACGCATCGGCCTCGCGATGCGCGCCGTCCGCGACCATCCGCTCGCGGCCGAGGCGACGGGCATCGACGTGGCGCTGCTCAAGACGCGCACCTTTGCCGTGAGTGCGATGGTCACGGGGATCGCCGGGTCGATGGGCGCGGTCGCGGTGGGGTTCGTGGCGCCGGACAGCTTCACCGTGCTGCTGTCGATCACGCTGTTCGTGGGCCTCGTGGTGGGCGGTGTCGCCTCCATCGCCGGGCCGGTGTTCGGCGGCGCGTTCATCGCCTTCCTGCCCAACATTGCCGAGGAAGTGTCCAAGGGGGCGCCCGGCGCGGTGTACGGCGTCGTGCTGATCGCCTTCATGTTCCTGCTGCCGTCGGGCGTCGCGGGCGGGCTGGGCCGCCTGCTGCGGCGCGCGGCGCGGCGGTCCGCCTGAACCACAACAGCCCTGAACCACAACAAGGAGGGAAGTCCCATGCATCGCCGCACCCTGCTCGCCGCCGGCCCGCTCGCCGCCTTCGGCGTCCTCGGTCATGCCAGGCCGGCGCACGCCGAGACGCCGGGCGTCACCGCGACCGAGATCAAGATCGGCCAGACCCAGGCCTATAGCGGCCCAGCCTCCGCCTACGGCGCCATCGGGCGCGGCCTCGTCGCCTATTTCAAGCGGGTCAACGACCAGGGGGGCATCGCCGGGCGCCGGATCAACTTCATCTCGGTCGATGACGGCTACCTGCCGCCCAAGGCGGTCGAGCAGACCCGGCGCCTGGTGGAGCAGGAGGGCGTGTCGTTCCTGCTCAACAGCCTGGGCACGCCGTCGAACTCGGCGGTGCAGAAATACCTGAACCAGAAGAAGGTGCCGCAGCTCTTCGTCTCGTCCGGCGCCGACAAGTGGGCGAACCCGAAGGACTTCCCCTGGACCATCGGCTGGCAGCCCAGCTACCGGACGGAGGCGCAGGTCTATGCCAAGTACATCCTGCAGAACAAGCCGGACGGCAAGCTGGCAGTGCTGTATCAGAACGACGACTTCGGCAAGGACTACGTGACGGGGCTGCGCGACGTGCTGGGCGACAAGTACGACCGGATGCTGGCCAAGGCGGTCAGCTACGAGGTCACGGACCCCACGATCGACAGCCAGGTGGTGACGCTGCAAGGCTCCGGCGCCGACGTGCTGGTGACTGCGGCGACGCCGAAGTTCGCGGCGCAGACCATCCGCAAGATTTACGACCTTAACTGGAAACCGCTGCATCTGCTGACCGACGTTTCAGGCTCGGTCGCCTCGGTGATCAACCCGGCCGGGCCGGAGCGCGCCGTCGGCATCATCCTGGGCGGCTACCTCAAGGAGGTGAGCGACCCGGCCTGGAGCGACGATCCCGGCATGAACGAATGGCGGGCGTTCATGAAGGAGTACATGCCCGACTCCGACATGGCCGATGCCAACTACGCCTTCAGTTACGGAATCGGCGGCACCACGGTGCAGATGCTCAAGCAGTGCGACGGCAACTTCTCGCGTGAGAACATCCTGAAGCAGGCGACCAACCTGCAGGACCTGCAGCTTCCCACCCTGCTGCCCGGCATCACCGTCAGCACCAGCCCGGCCAACTACCACCCGATCCGGCAACTCCAGCTTCAGCGGTGGAACGGCACGCGGTGGGAGCGGTTTGGCAGCGTGATCGAGGGCGCCGGGGCCTAACTGGCACGTCACTCGGCGGCGGCGGCCTGCTGGCGCCGAGTCAGGCGGAAGCCCTCGTAGCCGTTCGCCGCGATCGCGTCGCAGGTCTGCCGGTACACCCCGACCCCGCCGATGTAGGGCATGAACACGCGCGGCTTGCCCTCGATGTTAGCGCCCATGTACCAAGAGGCAGCCTGGGGGTAGAGCGTCCGGTGGGCGACCTCGTTGCCATGCGCGACCCAGGCCTCCTCCGCCTCCGGGGTCGCCTCCATGCAGGCGATCCCGTGGGCGCGGAGGTGAGCCAGGCAGTCCGCGATCCAGTCCACGTGCTGCTCGATGGACACGATCATGTTGCTGAGCACCGAGGGGCTGCCCGGTCCGGTGATGGTGAACAGGTTGGGGAACCCCGCCGTCATCAGGCCGAGGTAGCTGCGCGGCCCCTCCGCCCATTTCTGCGCGAGCGGCATGCCGCCCCGACCGCTGATGCCCGCCTTGAGCAGCGAGCCGGTCATCGCGTCGAAGCCGGTGGCATACACGATGCTGTCCAACGCATACTCGGCGTCCCGCGTGGCGATGCCGCCCGGCGTGACCCTTGTGATCGGCGAGGTGCGCAGGTCCACCAGCGTCACGTTGGGGCGGTTGAACGTCTCGTAGTAGCCGGTGTCGGCGCAGATGCGCTTGGTGCCGATGGGATGGCTGGTCGGCAGCAGCCGCTCGGCCACCGCCGGGTCGCGGACGACCGAGCGGATCTGCTGACGAACGAACTCGGCGGCTGTGTCGTTGGCCCCCTTGTCCAGCACGAGGTCGGTGTAGGCGCTGAGCAGGCTGATGCCGCCGGTTTCCCAGCGGGCCTGGTACTCGCGCTCCCGCTCCTCCGCGCTCACCGCGAGGGCGGAGGTTTCGCCGAAGTCGTAGATCACGCCGGACCTAAGCCTGCGCGCCCGCTGCCGGCGCTCGGCGTAGCTCGTTTTCCACTCCTGCTCGTACTCCGGCGTCATCGGGCCGTTGCGCGCCGGCACGCTGAAGTTCGGCGTGCGTTGGAACACGGTGACGTGGGCCGCCTGCTCGGCGATGACCGGGATTGATTGGATCGCCGAGGACCCGGTGCCGATCACGCCCACAAGCTGCCTGGCGAAATCCACGCCCTCGTGCGGCCATTGCCCGGTGTGGTAGGACCGGCCGCGGAACTCGTCCATGCCCAAGATATCCGGCACCCGCCCGGCCGACAGGCAGCCCGTCGCCATGATGCAGAACGCCGCCGAAACGCGGTCCCCGCAGTCGGTCTCGATGCGCCAAAGCCCGGCGGCCTCATCGAAGGCGGCGCTTGTCACCCGTGCGCCGAACTGGATGTCCCGCCGCAGGTCGAAGCGGTCCGTCACGTGGTTCGCGTAGGCCAGGATCTCCGGCTGCGCCGCATACCGCTCGGTCCACCGCCAGTCCTGCTGCAGCTCTTCGGAGAAGGAGAACGAGTACTGCATGCTCTCCACGTCGCAGCGCGCGCCGGGGTAGCGGTTCCAGTACCAGGTGCCGCCCACGTCCCCGCCGGCCTCGAACACCCGAGCCGACAGGCCCAGCCCGCGCAGCCGGTGCAGCATATACAGCCCGGCGAACCCGGCGCCGACGATCACGGCGTCGAGCGGGCCGGAACCTTTGGCCGTGATCCCCTTTGCCTCGGACATGCTGCCTCCCTTGGCTTATCATGACACGTTGTGACGCGATCCGGGACTGGACCCATGCGCCGGGCCGCTGTCAAGCGTGCCCTGCGGCCCTGGCTCGGCGCGACTGTTAATGATAATCAACCGCAACACACAGCTTCTGGTGAACCCCTTGGCCACCCGCGTCCTTGCCGTCCCGCTCCGCCGCCGCCTGTTCGCCACGCTGGGGCCGGGCCTCCTTGTGATGCTGGCCGACACGGACGCCGGCAGCATCATCACCGCCGCGCAAAGCGGCGCGCAGTGGGGCTACAAGCTGCTGGCCCTGCAGATCCTGCTCATCCCCGTGCTGTTCATCGTGCAGGAACTCACCTTGCGGCTCGGCCTCGTGACCGGGCGCGGCCATGGCGAGCTGATCCGCGTCGCCTTCGGGCGCAGTTGGGCCTGGCTGTCCGTCGGCACCCTCGTGCTCGCCTGCGTCGGCGCCATCGTCACCCAGTTGTCCGGCCTCGCGGGCATCGCCTCGCTGTTCGGCTTGCCGGTGCCGTGGATGATGACGGGCGTCATCGGCCTGCTGCTGCTGATGACCTGGCTCGGCAGCTACCATGTGGTCGAGCGCATCGCCATCGCGCTCGGCTTATTCGAGCTGGCCTTCGTCGCCGTCGCCTGGCGGGCGCACCCGAGCGTGCCGGAGATCGCGACCCAACTCGCCCAGGCGCCGCTCACCAATCCCAAGTACCTTTATTTGGTGGCCGCCAATCTCGGCGCGGTGATCATGCCGTGGATGATCTTCTACCAGCAATCGGCCGTGCTGGATAAGGGCCTCGGCCCGGCCGACCTGACGCTCGCCCGGTGGGACACCGCGTTCGGCGCGGTGGTCACGCAGGTCATCATGGCCTCCGTGCTGATCGCCGTCGCCGCGACTGTGGGGCAGTCCAACCCAGACACCCCGCTGCGCGACGTGCCGGAGATCGCCCACGCGCTGATTTCCTTCCTGGGCGACGACGTGGGCCGCCTGGTGTTCGCCGCCGGCATGGCGGGGGCGGCGCTGGTCGCCACCATCGTCGTCTGCCTGACCGCTGCCTGGGGCATCGGCGAGGTCGCGGGCTACAAGCGCTCCCTCAAGCACCGCCCGTGGGAGGCGCCCTGGTTCTACGGCATCTTCTCGGCCTGCCTGGTCGCGGGCGGCGTGCTGGTCGCGTCGGGCGTCAACCTGGTCGAGCTGTCCGTCGCGGTCGAGGTGATGAACGCGCTGCTGCTGCCGGTGGTGCTGGGCTTCCTTTACATCCTCGCCTTGCGCACCCTGCCGGAGCCATACCGGCTGGGCGGCGTGTATAAATGGGTCGTCGGGGCCGTCGTGCTGGTCACGGCGGGCTTTGGCTTCTATGCCGGGATTGCCGGGGCATTCGGCGGCTGAACGGGAGGCATCAATGAAAGCCTGGCTTGTGGAGCACATCACCGAGGCCGGCGAGATGCGCCTCCTGGACCGCCCGGCGCCGCAGCCAGGGCCGCGGGACTACCTGATCCAGGTCGAGGCGGCGGGGGTGAACTTCCTCGACACCCTGATGCTGCGCGGGCGCTACCAGCGCAAGCCGGCGCTGCCCTTCACGCCGGGCGTGGAGGTCGTGGGCACGATCACGGCGGCCGGCGGCGACGCCCCGCTCGCGCCCGGCATCCGGATCTGCGCCAGCATCGAGACCGGCGCCTTTGCCGAGCAGGCGCTGGTGCCGCACAGCGCAGCCCGCCCGGTGCCGGACGACGTGCCGGCGGAGGCCGCGCTGGTGCTGCTCGGCGTCAACTACCCGACCGGCTACTACGCGCTGCACAACCGTGCGGGGCTGCAAGCCGGCGAAACCGTGCTGGTGCACGCGGCGGCCGGCGGCGTGGGCAGCGCCGCGGTGCAGATCGCCAAGGCCGCAGGCGCCCGGGTGGTCGCGACGGCAGGGACGGCGGAGAAGCGCGAGCTGTGCCGCGGCCTCGGCGCGGACGAGGTGATCGACTATGCCGCGCCGGATTGGGTGGACCGGCTGCGCGCCGTGACCGGGGGCCTCGGTGCCGACGTGATCTACGACCCCGTGGGCGGCGAGGTCGGCGTGCAAAGCCTGCGCGGCCTCGCTTGGCACGGGCGCTATCTGGTGATCGGCTTCGCCGCCGGGGCGATCCCGGACCTGCCGGCCAACCGGCTGCTGCTGAAGGAGGCGTCGGCCATGGGCGTGTTCTGGGGCGAGGCCTACAAGCGCGACCCCGCCGCCATGGCGCAGGTCGCGGAGGCGGTGCTGGCGCTGTATCGCGCGGGCAAGCTGTCGCCGCTGATCGGCGCGCGCTTCCCGTTGGGGGACGCGCGGGAGGCGCTGGACCGGCTCGGGCGCCGGGAAACCGTGGGCAAGGTCGTCATCTGCCCAGCCACGTGAGCGCGGCGGCCATCTCGACCCGGCGCATCCAGGCGAACGGCCAAACCTTCGCGGTCGATGAGGCCGGCGAGGGCGACGCGGTGGCGCTCTGCCTGCACGGTTTCCCGGAGTGCCGGTACTCCTGGCGGTTCCAGCTTCCGGTGCTGGCCGCGGCGGGATGGCGGGTGGTCGCCCCGGACCTGCGCGGCTACGGCGACAGCAGCCGGCCAGAGGCGCGCGACGCCTACCGCATCGAGCACCTGGTCGCGGACGCCGCCGCCCTGTTCGACGCTTGCGGCGCGCGCCGCCGCTTGCTGATTGGGCACGACTGGGGGGCGATGGTCGCCTGGAGCTTCGCCACACAGCGCACCCGGCCGCTCGACGGCTTGGTCATCATGAACGTGCCGCACCCGGCGGTGTTCCGCCACGTCCTGCGCCACTCCTGGGCACAGCGCCGGCGGTCCTGGTACGTGGCGTTCTTCCAGCTTCCCCGGCTGCCGGAGGCGCTGCTCACCGCCGGGCGCGCCCGCGCCGTCGCCCGGGCTTTCAGCGGCATGGCGGTCGACAAGTCGGCCTTCCCGCCCGACGTGCTGGAACATTACCGGCGGAACGCCCTGCTGCCCGGCGCGATGACCGCGATGCTTAACTATTACCGGGCCAATTTCGCCGGTCTCTCGAACGACACGGCCCCGTCCCCGATGATCAAGGCGCCAACCCTGATGATCTGGGGCGAGGAGGACACGGCGCTCGGGCTGGAGCTGACCGAGGGTTACGGACCCTACGTGGCCGACTTCACGCTGGAACGCCTGCCCGGCGTTTCGCATTGGGTGCAGCAGGAAGCGCCCGACGCGGTGAACGCGCGGCTTCTCGCCTGGCTCGGCCGCCGCGGCCTCGCGGGCGCGGCCGGGACGGGTTAGGCCGGCAAGGCGGCTGGGTTGGCGCCCCCCGGACCCGTGGCAGACTGCATCAGTTTCTGCCCGGTCGGGCAAAGGTCCAGCAGAACGCAGCGCCCGCAGGCGGGATTGCGGAAATAGCAGCACCGCTGGCCGTGCAGCATCAGCACCTCATGGTTGTCATACACCTGCTGCGCGTCCCAATCGGGCGGCAGTTGCGCGGACAGCACCCGGTGCGACGGCCCGACCGCCAGGCCCGACGGGATCAGCCCGGTGCGCGCGGCGACCCGGTGGTGGTGGCTGTCCACCGGCAGCGCCGGGCGGCGCAGCGAGCTGAAGCTGAGCACCGCGGCGCTGGTTTTCGGGCCGATGCCGGGCAGCCGCTCCAGCCAGGCGCGCGCTTCCTCTACGGACAGGTCCGCCAGGAAGTCGAGCGACAGCGCGCCGCGTTCCGCCTGGATGGCGCGCAGGATGGCCTGGATGCGCGGCGCCTTCTGCTCCGGCCAGGTGACGCGCATGATCGCCGCTTCCACCGCCGCCGTGGGCGCCGCGACCACCGCGGCCCAATCGGGGAATCTCTCGCGCAGCGTCTTAAATGCCGCCCCGCTGTCGGCGTTGCGGGTGCGGTGGGACAGCAGGGAGCTGACCAGCTCGCTGAGCGGGTCGAGCGCATGGAAGTAGGCGATGGGGCAGCCGTACTCCCGGCACAGCCGATGGTGAACTTCCAGCGCCTTCTCGGATAAATCCATCGCGGCGGAACGCCTGGCGGGAGGGCCGGTTGCGGGCGCTGGCTCGATTGGGATCGGCGGCGAGGGCGATGGAGAAGCCTGGGGGAGAAGCCTGGGGGAGAAGCCTGGGGGAGAAGCCTGGGGGAGAAGCCTGGCCCCCGTCAGCCGCCCAGGCTGAGTTCCTGTCCGACGACCCGCACCCACCAGGCCGCGCCGAGCGGGATGATCTTGTCGTTGAAATCGTACTTCGGCGTGTGCAGCCCGTGCGCCACGCCGTCCGGACCCGTGCCGTTGCCGATGAAGATGAAGGCGCCGGGCTTAGCGTCCAGCATGAACGCGAAGTCCTCGCCGCCGGTGACGGGGGGTGCATCGGCGTCCACCGCCCCCTCCCCCACCAGTGTCCTTGCCGCCGACGCGGCAACCACGGACTGCTCGGGATGGTTCACCAGCGGCGTCGTGCCCCAGGTGTTGGCGAACGTGGCCGCAGCGCCATGCAGGGCGGCGAGGCCATGGGCCAGTTCCGCCATGCGCCGGTCGATGATCGCCTGGGTCTCCGGCGTGAAGCAGCGGGCCGTGCCGGACAGCGCCAACTCGGACGGCATCACGTTGACCGCCTCCGCGGAGCCGCCGGCGATGTGGCCCACCGAGATGACGGCGGTTTGCAGCGGCGGCACGTTGCGCCCGATGATGGTTTGCAAGGCGAGCACATAGTGCGCCTGCACAACGGACAGGTCGGCGGCGAGGTGCGGCGACGCGCCGCCATGCCCGCCGTTGCCGTGGAAGGTCGCCGTCCATTTCGAGGTGCCGGCGAGGTATGGCCCGGTGCGGATGGCGAACTGGCCGACTGGCAGGCCGGGCACGTTGTGCATGCCGTAAACGGCATCGACGGGGAACCGGTCGAACAGCCCGTCCGCCAGCATCGCCCTAGCCCCGCCGCGGCCCTCCTCGGCCGGCTGGAAGATAAGCTGCACCGTGCCGCTGAAATCGCGCGTGGCCGCCAGGTGCCGGGCCGCGCCGAGCAGCATCGCCGTATGCCCGTCATGCCCGCAGGCGTGCATCGTGCCGGCGTTGACCGAGGCATGCGGAGCACCGGTCGCCTCATGGACCGCCAGCGCGTCCATGTCCGCGCGCAGGCCGACCGCGCGCTGACCCGGACGCTTGCCGCGGATGGTGCCGACCACGCCGGTGCCGCCCACGCCCTCCGCGACCTCGACGCCCCATTCGCGCAGCTTCGCCGCGATGAGGGCCGCGGTGCGGACTTCCTCCAGGCCCATCTCGGGGTGGGCGTGGATGTCGCGCCGGATCGCGGTCAACTCGGGGTGGTGGACGCGGATTTGGTCGATGAGGGCTGCGTCGGACATGGGCAGGCGCCTGTTGGATGTGCGGCGCAAGCCTCAATACCGTTCAGTTAGGGCTTTCAGGTGTCCGACGGTAGCCGACAAGCCCCATATGGCGTGCCGTCCGATGATCTGGAAAACCGCCTAACTGAACGGTATTGGCGCAAGCCTGGAACAACGGCGCCGTCCCTGCAACTCCACGGCGGGCTGGCCGCAATCATGCCGAGGGCTGACATTGGCAGCGGCGGGGTCTAGCATCGGGATGGGGCAAGGAACTGGCCGCGGCAACGGCCTGGGAGGAACAGGGCATGGCGCTGTCCATCGAACCATTGGGTCCGTTTCTGGCAGGACGGGTCGCCGGGCTGGATCTGGCCGGGCCGCTCGACCCCGGACAGGTCGCCGCCATCGAGGCGGGCATGGACCGGCACGCGGTGCTGGTGTTCCCGGCGCAGCGGATCGCCGACGAGCAGCAGAAGGCCTTCTCGCTGAACTTTGGCGCGCTGGAGGAGACCGCCGGCGGCAACGTCACCTCGAAGGACCAACGCCGGCTCGACCCGCAGATGGCCGACGTGTCCAACCTCGACCAGCATGGCAAGCCGCTGGCCCGCGACGACCGGCGGCGGATGTTCAACCTCGGCAACCAGCTCTGGCATTCCGACAGCTCGTTCCGCGCGACCCCGGCGAAGTACTCGATCCTGTCGGGGCGCGTGGTGTCTACGTCGGGCGGCAACACCGAGTTCGCCGACATGCGCGCGGCCTACGACGCGCTGGACCCGCGGACCCGGGACGAGGTGGAGGATTTGGTCTGCGAGCACTCGTTGATATACTCGCGCGGTGCGCTCGGCTTCGACGCGCTCACCGCTGAGGAACGTGCCATGTTTGCCCCGGTGCGGCAGCGTCTGGTACGCACGCATCCGAAGACCGGGCGCCGGTCGCTGTACCTGTCCTCGCACGCCGGCGGGATCGTGGGATGGCCGGTGCCGGAAGCGCGCGCCTTTTTGCGCGACCTCAACGAGCACGCGACCCAGCCGCAATTCGTTCACGTGCATCGCTGGCAGCCGTTCGACCTGGTGATGTGGGACAACCGGCAGACCATGCACCGCGTCCGCCGCTTCGACGCCGACCAGGTGCGCGACATGCGGCGCACGACGGTGGCGGGCGATGGGCCGACCCACCAACAGGCCGCGGCGGCCTAGCAGCGCCGGGGCCTGTGTGCGGTGATCCCTGAAGCAGTCCGCGCGCGGCGGAGCGCTCAGCTTCCTGCCAGCATCTCATCGCCCGGACGCGGCGGCTCGCCGTCCTCTCGGGCCATGAGTTGGTCGAAGGCGGCCCAGTCTGCTCGTCCCTTGCGTTCGGCGAAGTAGCCTGCCGTGCGCAGGGCGGCCACCTTCTCCGCCACTGCCGTTGCCACAAACTGGTTCAAACTCGTGCCATCGGCGGCGGCCAACCTCTCGGCTTCCGCCTTGATCGAGGCGGGCAGGCGCAACGGGTAGGTCGAGGGCCGGGTCGGGGCCGTCACGCGGGCAGTCTCCGGACCGCCTCGGCGGGCAGCAGCACCTCGACGCCAAAGCGCGCGGCGGCCGGCGAGAAATCACGGCGGTTGAACGTCGCGATGGCCGCGGCGCGCCCGTTCACGGCCGCTTCCAGCACCAGTTCGTCGCCGGGGTCACGCAGTTGCGGGCGCCACAGAAACCAGACCTCGACCGGCTCGACCAAGTCCACAACAGCGTCCAGGAACACGGTAACGTCCTCCGGGCCGAAACCTGCCGCCGCGACGTGCTCGGGCCGGCTGCACACGCCCTCGTATTCCAGGCACAAGGGCACAGTCGCCAGCAGTGCGGCCCGGCCCGCGCGTGCCGCGCGCAGGAGCGCCGCCGAGGCCCCGCTTGGGCTGCGCATGGCCGCCACCACCGCATCCGTGTCCATGACCAATCTCACGTACCTGATTGCATCATATCACAGGTGATGTGTCATCTTTGTGGATCGGTTGCAAGACCAATGGCAAGGACATAGCCATATCGGCGCAAAAGCCTGGATCAGCAGAGAAGCCAGTTCTCACGAAGGTGCGGCTGGGCTGAAGCGTCCCTTCGATTTTAACTCCGACGTGTGATCCCGGCGTCTCTGCCCGGACTTTTGGCTGATGCGTCGGGAGCCGGTGCGCTGTGCGGCGCAGTCACAAAGAACCCCCGGTCGCGTGTCGGCAGCGCGAACGGCACGTAATCCCGCTCAATCTCAGGCGCATCGCGTCGCGCCGCCGCGACCTCAGCAACGACGTTCGCTTTTGTCACGGCCCCGGCTTGGCCGATCAGGTCGCCGTGGTAACACTGAAGACTGCTCATCTGCCCTGGTGCGAAGCGTCCGTATGCCGCCATGCGCTCGACAGCTTGATCAACATCGTACGATGTGGCGTAGATCCCTCGCTCTCGTAGGGTCAAGATCACCCTAGTTTTCCAGCTCTCGGGAAATACGCCCTCATACAGGACGGGCATGGCAGCGATCACCGGATCCCTCTGCAACCATCGCAGCGTCTCTGCGGCTGACAACCCATCACTTAGGTTAATGACCATTATCGAAAAGATGTACTCGTCGAATAGCGGCAGCGGGAAACCGTGCAGTAGCCACCGATGGTCGAGCAGGAGCGAGCGATAAAGCCAGCCGCCTTGCCAGGCGCAGGAAAAGCCCTGCGCACGCAGGAGCGTATCCTGGATGACCATAAAGCAATCAAAGTGCTTGCGCGCTATAGGATCGTCTTTCCCGCATGCTAGGAACGTGGCCAACGCATCGATCGCACCAGGGGCTATGGCGCGCCATGCATCGATCTCGGCGAAGCGCCGCGCATATTCCTCCGGTGGTACGAACCTCCACCGCCGATCATCGACATCCCACCAGAGAAGCCGGTGTCTCAGGTCAGCCGCGATCATCAAGTGCGCTGGGCCACACGGCACCAGTCGCCCGGCAAGGCTTCAAAAATCTGTTTCGTCGAAGCCCCAGTCAGGCTCCAGTGGCGGCGGGGCCGGGATGTTCATCTCAACGTTATGTAGACGCAACGTCTCCAAAGCAAGCTTGCGACCAGCCTTCAAGTACCGTGCATAAAACAAGGTTGCTTGTTTTGCTTCAGAACACGCAACACCCGAAACCAAACAGCTAACCTCCCGGCGAGAAAAGCCGCGACAACGCGCCGTGGGCCGAGCCCGGCGCCGCGTCCGGCCCGACCGTGACAGTCGCCGTCATCCCTGCCGCGAGGTGCACCGTGTCCGGCACCCGGTCAATGTGGATGCGCACGGGGATGCGCTGCGCCAGGCGGACCCAGGTGAACACCGGGTTCACCGTGGCCAGCCCCAGGTCGCCCGGCACGGTGTTCGGCGTGTTGATGCCCCGGGCGACGCTTTCCACGTGGCCAAGCACCGGGTCCCGATAGCCCATCAGCGCCGCCACCGCCGGGTCGCCCACGCGGATGCCGCGCAGCTTGGTTTCCTCGAAGTAGCCCACGACCCAGAAGCTGTTGCTGTCCAGCACGGCGATGTTGCGCGCGCCCTTGGTGGCGTAGTCGCCCTCCCGCAGCAGCAGATTGGTGACGTAGCCGTCCACCGGGGACAGCACCTGGGTGCGCTTCAGGTCGACGCGGGCCTGGCTGGACTGCGCCATTGCGGTGGCGTAAGCAGCGGCGGCGATCTCCGAGCCGCTCTGGTAGTTCTGCTGCTCTTCCTGCGATGTGGAGAGCGTGGTCAAGGCGGCACGCCTGGCCGCCTCGCTCTGCTTATTCTTAAGGTCGGCCTGCTTGCTGTTCACGTTGGCCTCGGCGCTGGCCAACGCGATCTGATAATCGACCGGATCAATCTCGTAGAGCGTATCGCCGCGGTGCACCGTCTGGTTGTCCACGACATGCAGCGTCGTGATGCGGCCCGATACTTCCGGCGCGATGCTGACCACGTTGGCCAGCACCTGCCCGTCGCGCGTCCAGGGGCCGGTGACGTAGTGGGTCCAAATGACGACGCCTGCAAACAGGGCCACGGCCAGGATGGCGATTGTGACGGCGATCCGGACAGTGCGGCGGGCTTGGCCGAGCATCAGGCGGACGCAAAGGGTGATGGGAGAAGCACGGTCAGTCCTTCGCTACAGCAGCGCCACCAGCGCACCTAGCAGGCAGATGTAAAGCCCGGTCTGCGCCAAGGGCGGGTTCCAAACCCAACGGAGCAGGCCCAGCCGGATCAGCAGCCAGCGCAGCGGAAGATAGATCAGCAGGGCCGCCAGCATATAGGCCACCAGCGGCGAGAAGAACACGCCGGCCATGTTGGTCTCACGCCACATCCGCGCGGCCTCCGGTCACGCCGTAGCGGCGCAGCGCCCGGCCGTGCCGCCGCAGCAGCAGCACCGCCGAACCGTACAGGCCGGCGGCGGCTTGCAGCGCCGCGCGCCGTGCCTCGCCCAAATCTTGATGAGCTGGGGCGTGGTCGGCCGCAAGCAGCGCGCGTGCCGCCGCCTCGAACCCGTCCGGGTCGGGCAGCGGCATCGTCCGGCCAAGCGCCTGCAGCCCCGCCCTGGCCCGGCGCAGCGCCGACTCCAGCTCCGTGAACGCCGAAAGCCGCTCCAGCACGGCCAGTCGCGCGGGCGTGGGCCGGCCGAGCCACACCTGCGCCTGGGCGAGCCGGTCCACGAACAGGCAGCGGGCGGCGATCAAGTCACGGCCATCCGGCTGCCCCGCCAGCGCGCGCCGCACCTGCCGCCCGATGGCGTCCGCCACCCGCGCCAGCCGCCGCCGCCGCGACACCGGCAACACCAAGCGGAAGGCCAGCACCATGAACATCACGGCCATGACTTGCACCAGCACGTTGTTCATGAACGCCTCGAAATCGAAGCTCTCGGTGTTGGCCGGCGACAGCAGCAGCAGGAGGTAGAGCAGGAAGCCCTGCCCGAACCGCAACAGGGCCGGATGGCGTCCGGCCAGGGTGAACGCGAACACGAACGGTGCCGTGGCCAGAGCGAATGGCACGAAGCCGGACGCCTGCGGCAGCAGCACGAAGCCGATGATCCCGGCGGCCAGGGCCGGCGCCGGCAGGCTCAGGCCCATGGCCACGCCCGCCGCGGACGGGTTTGGCTGCATCCCGAGCAGGGCGGTGAACGCCGATTGCTGCACCAGCAGGAGCGTGACGCCGGGCCACCCGGCCAGAACGCAGAACAGGCTTCCCAGCCCGACCGCGATCACCGTGCGCGCGGCGCTCAGCCCGGCGCCGACCACGTCGTAATGCACGGGCAAGCGGACCGGCACGGCGACGATGCCGCCCTCCTCCAGCGCCCGCAGCCCGCCCTGCGCCAGTGCGTGCTGACGCAGCAAATCCCGGGAACGGTCCAGCAGCGCGGCGGCGAGCGGGTCCGTCGGCAATGCGTCGAGCGGCGGCAGGTCGTCGCCGGCGTCCTGCGGGGCGCGGAGCCGTGCCGCCGCCGCGTCCAGGATGCGCCGGGTCGCAGGGTCCGTCGCCAGCCGCAGCCCGGTGGCGATGGCGCGGCTCGCGGACAGCATCCCGAGCAGCCCGGCAATCGCCGCCCGCGCCCCCGCGTTGCGCGCGCGCCCGTCCGGCAGCTCCGTCGCGGCGTAGCTGGCCTCGGTGCGGAGCGCCAGGATGCTGGCGCCCACCTGCGCCGGCAGCGGCTCGCTCGGCAGGTCCTGCCCGGCCAAGGCCGACAGCGCCAGCGCCTCCGCCGCCGCGAGCCGCTGCCGCAGGGCCCCGACCAGGTCCTCGAACGCGACGGCATGGGAGAACAAGGCGTTCACCGCCGCGACGGACGCGACGCCCAGCAGGATGGCCGCCACCCGGTTGAGCGTGGCGAGCAAGGCCCCGTCCGGCGCGTCGATGCCGGAAATGGCGATGATGCCCACCGTGTAGCCGCACAGCACCGCCCCATAGGACCGAAAATCCCGCAGCAGCGCCGCGACGAAGGTGCAGGCGCCGAGCCAAAGGGTGAACCCCGCCAGCAGCATGGTGCGGTCCTGCGGGAACAGCGCCACCAGCGCGAACCCGGCCGCGCCGCCCAGCACCGTGCCGAGCATGCGGTACAGCGCCTTGGACGCCGCCATGCCGGGCGCCGGCTGTGCCACGATCACCACGCACAGCCCGGCAGTCGACGCGGTGTCGAGCTGGATGGCGAAGGCGACGAAATAGGCGAGCAGCACCGCCAGCGTGGTCCGGGCCGCGAAGCCCAGGGCGTCCGGCATGAACCCCGGCAAGACCAGCCACGGGCCGCCGCCGGGGATGGCGTCCGCCGCGCCCTCGACCCCCTTCCCCGCCGCCGTCATGCCGCCGGGTCGGCGCGGCTGAGACCGGAGGCCAGGCCAAGCTCCGCAGGGCTGAGCCGGCGGCCGTCGCTCGACGTCACCTCCAGCTTCGCGACGGGACGGCCGGTCGCGGTCTCGACCATGCGGGACAGCGGCGCGCCCGGCAGGATCAGCCAGCGGTCGCCCCATTGGAGCATGGCGACCACCACCGTGACGAGGTCGCCGCCCATCTCGGTCAGCACGTATTCCTCACGCCGGGCGCCCTCTGCCACCGGCTGCCGGGCGAGCACGCCGCCCTCCACGAGCTTGCGCAGCCGGTCGGTCAGCGCGTTGCGGGAGATGCCGAGGCGGCGCTGGAAATCGTCGTAGCGGGTCACGCCGAGGAACGCCTCGCGGATGATCAGCAGGCTCCACCACTCGCCGACGAGGTCGAGGGTGCGGGCGATGGGGCAGTTCTCCTGGGAGAAGTCTGTGCGCTGCATGGATCACATATAGCGGCGCGGGTTGCATCTTTGAACTGTCAGTATTAGTCTCATCTTTGAACTTAAGGAGTTCACGCACATGGACACTCACCCTCTCAGCCTTATTGCGGTCCTGGCCTTGTCCCTCGGCGCCGCGAGCTTGGCCCAAGCCGCCGACCCGGCCCAGGCCGCAACGTCTCCCGCTGCCGCGAGCGCGGTCGGGCACTGGCTCCGCGACCCGCAGGGCCGCATCATCGGCAGCGTTCGCCGCCTCTCGCCCGACGGGCAGACTGCGGACATCATGGTCGGCGCGTATTTCCAGATCGGCAGCCACTTTGCGACCATTCCGGCCGACGCGCTGTCGGTCACGAACGGCAGGGTCACGCTGCGGACCGACACGGCCCTGGCGCTCAACGCCCCCCGGCAGCGCTGACAAGAGCGATGGGGCCGACGCCCGCCGTTGATCCGGGCGCCAGCCTGCGGCAAGCTGGGTGCCACCGGCGAAAGGACCCCCGATGCAAGACCTGCTGCCAAAGGCCGAGCGGCTCGGCGCGCTGCTGAAGGCGCGCCGGGAAACGGTGGGCGTCGCCGAAAGCTCGTCAGGCGGGCTGGTCTCGGCGGCCCTGCTATCGGTGCCGGGCGCCAGCGCCTATTTCCAGGGCGGCGCAGTGGTCTACACGCAGGACGCCCGGACCGCCCTGCTCGCCATCACGCCGGAGCAGATGACGGGCATCCGTTCCGCCTCCGAGCCTTACGCCCTGCTGCTGGCCCGCACGATGTGGGAGCGCCTCGGCACGACGTGGGGCGTCGCCGAGACCGGGGCGGCTGGCCCGGACGGCAACCGCTACGGCGACGCGCCCGGCCACACCTGCATCGCCGTCAGCGGCCCCGTGGAGCGCGTCGCCACGGTCGAGACCGGGCACGGCGACCGCGTCGCCAACATGCGCGCCTTCGCGCTCGCGTCGCTGGATCTGCTGACGGAGGCTCTGGAAACCTAAGAATCCATCCCGGTAGGGTGCGACGCCAGGTGATAAGGCCGAAGGCGGAGTGGAGCAGGGCGAGGTAGTTGCCGGGCTTTCTGTTCCAGCGGATCAAGACGGCGCGGAAGCGGTTGAGCCAAGAATGCGTGCGCCCCACCACCCAGCGCCTTGCCTTTGCCCGGGCGCGACGCTTGGCATTGATCTCCTCGCTGCGCGTGCGCAGGTGCAGGGTGAAGGCGAACTCTGCCGCGATTGCGCGCGGCTCGTCATAGTCAAGGCCCTTGTCGAGAAGGTGCTGGGGGTGGCGGCGCGTCGGCCGGGGCCGCTCAACCGGGATCGCGTCGAGCGTTTCGCGCATCAGCTTGTGGTCGTTGCGGTTCGCGCCCGCGATGGCGGCGCCGAGCGGGACGCCGCGCCCGTCCGTCAGCGCCGAGCGCTTTACCCCGAGCTTGCTCCGGTCCGTCGGGTTGCGGCCGGTTTCCCCCCCGCCCAGCGGGGCCTTGCCCATTGCCCCGCCGAGTGCCAGCCACGTCCAGTCGATCCCAGCCAAAGCATCATAGGCCAGCAGCCCTTTGCGCCAAAACGCCGCGAACACTCCCGCTTCGGCCCACTCCTGGAAGCGCCGGTGCGCCGAGGACGATGAGCACAGGGTTGTTTCGCGCAACGCATTCCATTGGCAGCCTGTGCGCAGCACAGAAATGCCAGCCCGTGCGCAGCACAAAAAAGATCGCGTCCATCGCATGGCGGTCCGGTATCCGAGGGTCATGGCAGCCCAAGGGGTGCGCGGGCCGCGGCGGCAGCAACCGCTCCATCTTCGCCCACAACGCGTCCGGCAAGCGCCAGCCGTCGTCACGCACCGGACAATGCGGCTCGGTCTCAGCAGAACCCTTCGTCATCGCCCAAACATGGGGAGCACAGCCCTGCCTGCCGGTATGAACCGCCCCGGGTTTCCCGGAGGCTCCAACTCTTGAGAGACTCCAACTCTTGAGAGAATGGGGCCATGACGAAGAGAACACCGCCGTATAGTCCCGAGGTGCGCGCCTGCGCGGTTCGGATGGTT
>JAABUQ010002242.1_pt1 | contig 38939 bp, 28 predicted proteins | sample 5560001 | NCBI WGS metagenome assembly JAABUQ01 (sample SAMN10711888, study PRJNA513371) | rock metagenome | isolation source: Antarctica rocks | place: Antarctica: Victoria Land, Finger Mt nord | collected 2015-12-18 | reverse complement strand
ACCCTAACCCTAACCCTAACCCTAACCCTAACCCTAACCCTAACCCTAACCCTAACCCTAACCCTAACCCTAACCCTAACCCTAACCCTAACCCTAACCCTAACCCTAACCCTAACCCTAACCCTAAGAACACAGAGTAGCTACCATAACTCAAAGCCTTGATCGCCTTGTCGGAAAAACCATCATTCATCTTTAGGACAAGTAAGCGCAAGGCTTGCGTTGTAGTCCTCGGCCCAGTCAAGAACTTGCTCTTTTAGCCACTCATAAGATGGAATTTTAGCCAGTGCTGCGTGTCGTTTCCGCCGCTTTCGATGAGGACTCGAAGGTTCCCTTCATTTTCTTAGTCTCATTGTCATTGAGTCGATATCTGGAGTCCATATCTAATTGTAAGACTAGATTTTCGTTCCGTTTTATACTTCGACGTCAGAACTTGTTTCGCCGCTTACTACAAGGTATCAAGACGGTGGAAGGAGCTTACAATACCCTACTAGATCTTTAAGCAAGCGTATGATAGAATCACCTTTGCACCTTGAGATCCTCCGATATAGTTAGGGATAACATTTGCCATCTGTCATCGGATGTGAATTCGGTGACGATGGTGAGAAGGTAAGATGCTGACTGCGCTAATATCAATCATGGATCTATCAAGCAAGACGAATGCTCGAGTCCCGGATCCACCGGCTGTCCTATACGGTAGGGGAGTCAAGATCGAAGCCACGTACTCCGCCAAGCGCGACTTGAGAAATAAGCGGTTTCTCCTTCCCAACAACGCGCCATTGGCGGCATGGGGAGTCTGCATCATTTCTGGGGGAGGCTTACCGAAAAAGCCAGTGGTCCGAGACATTCATCAAAGCCTTCATCACCGCTACAAAGGGCTATGGTGGCAATGTTCAAAACCACGACCCTTTTATAGTTCGGGCCAGCGAAATGACTAAAGGCGTGGAAGACACCTACCTGGCAGCTAGGAACGCGCAAAGATGCGACCACAGATGCTGGTCTTCCTATTGCCTGACAAGGACGCTGACCCGTCCTGGCGTATCACGAATATCATGGATCGGCTTGGAATCATGTCTGAGTGCGTGCAAGAGCTCAAGTTTCGAAGAACAACCCTCAATATCACTAGGATATGTGCCTCAAATTCAGTGCCAAGCTCCCAGCCCATCTCGATGTGCATGTTGCTCGTGATGAACGTCGAGCCGATGGGGGTTGCGCCAGGGGGGTGTGGATTATACGTGGTAAATTGTCCATTCAAGTTTCCAGGCGAGTGGTTCTCGCGCCGTAAGTGCTCTGTTTATACCTTCCCTTAAGCTGCCACCACTGATGTCGCTGTTAGAAGCCCCGGGCATCCGTCCTTCTGCGCGATGTATTTTTGAGGATGCAAGCAACCCACTATGTACAGTGTTCGTGCGCTTTGATAGTCTAAGCTCTCCAGACAAGGGTGAGAAGAGGCAGCCACGAGGGGCTTGGCGCTTGGGCTACGACTTCTTGGACCACCACGAGGAAACACTATGGGTGAGGGCTAAGCCTTGAATAGGGTTCGTGTGTGTACAGGCATAAGCAATGCTGCCTGATATGTCCCAATATTCATTGTCAACTTCTAGCGAGCAAAGTATGGAAGGTGAAGTAGATCTTATCTCAAGCCCGCGCGGCAATACACCTGCAATATCAAGGGCAATACGTAGAGAGACCAACGAGAGGAACTCGCGGCGGACTCGCAAAGTGCGTAAGGTTCAATCCTGTCAATCAGTGCAGCGGCGACGAGGTAGTCTAGTCTAGTTCTAATGAATGAGAGTAAGCTACTAGTCCGTGGCGTGGCTCGAGCATGCTGGCTTAGTGCGTGGATTTTCGAATCCGGTAGGGCGAGACTGTGAGGCAGTATATCGACAACCGCTCGGCTCTTCTGCTGTTTACGTGTTGACAGGCCGGTTGTTTCCTTTGCAATTCAAGTCTGCAGAGTCCACTGCATAGAGGCATCCAAGGTCAGATTGTGACCTTGGAACGAAAGCATTTACAATCGATTTTGTGACATTGGAACGAAGCCATCCAAGGTCAGATTGTCGCTTTGGCCCCTATTCTCGTTACTGTCGTACCCAAGCTGACAGAACTGCAACGTAGACGGAGCCAGCTTCGGACCTTGCACCTTCGGACCTTGCACCTTCGGACCAACATCACCACCATGCCTCCTAAACAGACCAACCAACCCTCCCAATGCCCCCAATGCTCGGTCAGTCATGAGACTTACCATTGCATCTACAAGGCCGGTATAGGACGTTTCGCAAAACATTGCAATCTGTGTCTAGGGGTTACGTCGTCCGGAGCTGCAGTTCACAGCCATTTTCTATTGTGCAACGAGAAGCTGAGCACCGACGACGCCTCCTACAGTCACTACAAGCGGCATCATGATCAACACATCACTCGGAAATGGACCATCCGAGACATTCACCGAGAGTTTCGTCCAGAGAGCTATCCTGATCTCGATTTCAACCACCGCTACGGTCTACTGCTATCCCGGCAGAAAGTTGTGCTCCCGTGCGTGAGCCCCACCGTTGCTGGCTTCGTGAACCGGCACGAGAGAACGCCGGCGCTGATATACCATGATCTCCGTGATATATGGGACGGTTACCGGCAAGCCTTTATGGACTTCTTCGACGCCGACCCCATCAGTCCTCATGAGCATACCAGCGACGCCGCAAACCCGTTTCTCGTCGGCAGCCTAATCTTACACCTGTAACAGTTCTCCGAGACAACCTTGGAGACTGCCGAAGTAACTAGCCCTCGATTGGTAGTGATGGAAGGTTCATATGGAACGGGGTATGGGCCGCTTGCCCATACCGCCGTTTGCGAACGGTTCATTCCCGTGGCCTGTGGATCGAAGCCGGTTGTGGTGCAGATGGACTCAAAAACTATTGAAAAGCAGATAGGAAAGGCCAAGGGCAACAAGTGCATAGCCTTCCTGGTGGAGATGATCAGATCTCGCGATGGGCGTCCATTGACCTCTGATCAGTGGCGGGCGACGGTGGACGCCTGTGAAAAGCATAATGTGATGTTGATCGTCGACGAAGCCGTGACGGCGATTCGTTGTGGCGCACCTTTCGCTCATCAGCTTCCAGAGTATCGGTTTCATGGACAACCTGATCTGGTTTTGTTCGGGAAAGCCATCAGAGCGGTCGTCTGGAATGGCATCAATGTTGGAAAACTTCAGATTACGGGTCCCGATGAGCGGCTTCAGATGGTTCTCGAATGGCAGTTACGATTCACAGAGACGGCCCCCCCGCATTCCCTTTTACAATCCTGGGGGACAATCGTAGCGGCGCAGAGTCAAGACTGGCCCGAAAGTGCGGTACACATTGGTCGTACCTTGCGCGAAGTGCTTCTTGATCTCGGCATCGACTCGTCCGGCGTCCGGCATCTCCGGTCTTCATGCATTTATCTGGATCCGCCGCGCGAATCGCGCGCTCTGTAAGATAGGGGTCATGGGCGCTGCTGCAGGTCGGGAATGGGTTCGCTGGCTGCCGACGATGGACACTGGTCTGGCCTCGAAAGACAAGCTGATGGCCGAGACTTTTGGTCTGGCCAGCAGACCGCATCGCCGGCAGTTGGCCGACTGACTAAATATTGTTGGTATTTTGGATTTTGTTCCAGCTGCGGAGAGGCGATGGAGACGGGCGAAGATCTTGAAGGCGCTCGCAAGCCATGTGTGGAATGCCTTGCAAGGCCATGTGAGGTTTGTGAGTTAGACGCCCATAGATGCTGTATGAAGGAAGTGGTGGAGACAGACGAGGACATGAGCGAGAACCTTGAGGCGTAGTCGTGCTCGGACGTCAGGTTATCGAGTTGGTATTACTAGGGTAGGCGAATAAAGCCATACTGTTCGGCAATGGGTAGGATGCGAAGGGGTTCACGGATGCAAGCGAGATCTGAGCTCTAAGAGCTAGTAGATATAATAATTATTATAATCAGAATATATAAGCTAATTTCTCTAGAAGTATATAAGACCTATGAGTACTCAGTTTATTATTTTGCTTCTTGATTCTAATTTCTTGCTTATAAAGAATGAACGATAAATTAATAAGGAATACTTTGAAGATCTCGCCTAGTAATCAAGTAGTTATTGAAACTTTAGATAATAATACTACGAACAGCGACAGTAAAATAAGCACAGCAGAGTTATCTAGCGACAGTGAAATAGGCATAACAGAGTTCGATATCGACGATCTTCATAAGTAGCTCTATTGGGATATAATAACTCAATTCTTGTCGAATATAATAGAAAAAATCAAGAAAACAACTTGCAAGCAGCGCTTAGCTCTAGGTGTTATGGCGTGGACACATCAGAAACTATTAGAATTACTGTTATCTTGGTCAGATTTTTTGGATATTGCTCTGCGTTATTCTAACTTGGATCATAAATCGTCAACACCAAAAGAAGTAGTTAAGGCAGCTCTTGTACTCATAGTTCGTGGAGCTTATCTTACTACTCAGATCTCAGAGAAGGATCTTCTTAGACCGAAAGACAAGAACTTCACGAGAGAGCGTAGAACCGCGAAACCGGCCTTTGAGAAAGAGAGAAAACTAATGAAAAAAGACTAAAGAAAATCCTGACGTATAATATAAGCTTGCGACGACTTTACAATCTCATTGAATATAGATAAAGGCCAGAGAGTCTCTGTGTATTACTGATCAAGATAGACAATAGTAGATTGCATCTCCATGCATAAGATTTTATACAAAATTAAGCATGCTGCATCTACTATATACGTCGAGCTTTCCAAGCTCGTTAGATTTTGACGATAACTAAGTAGAGATTAACACAGTTAACAAGGTTTTTGCGGACGTGTTCGTGCGTGTTGAAATAGAAAATAAGCATAGCTATCTAGACTGTTGTTCTAGTCTCGACTGTATAACGACTGAAGTATACATAGATTAATAGTTGTATTTGTGCTAGCTTGCGTGTAACGAACCGTATCTACCCAAACCTCCTTTGCACAATGGTAGCATACTAAAACATAACTATCATTGTAAGATTGTGTACGAACATAGGATAGGACGTCGCTACTCTGACACACAAGCTTACATATACTTTATCCTTTGCCTCAGTATTTAGACCTTATAAAATAATTATTGTAGGCGGGCGTCGGGATGCGATGCGATGCGGGCGACAATTAATTAAACGAAGTACTAAAGACTAGCGTCCGTCTACAATAATTATTCTATAGGATCTGAGGACAAAACTTCAGTTTTTGATCAAAATCGACAGAACGTATTTAACAACTTAACAATTTAACAACGTAACGCAACACAACGCAACACAACGCAACACTAAAGGTTGATTTGAGTCTTTTATCTATTGATGCTTTTCAATGCGCATTTTTCGATCTCTTAGAACAATGTGTAATGTGTAATGCGAACGAGATGTGTTGCAAAGCACTTGACGAGTTAACAATGCATGTTGCAAAGCACTCAAAAAGCATGTTTGAAGCAACAATAACATAATACCACAATAATATTGCGTACAATTAACACAAAATCTTATTCTATATCACACTAGCTTCGAGCGAAGCAAAAGTGTTATCAAGCAAGTTGTTGTTGCGTTGTTGTACGTCAAAGTTGAAATAAAATTTAAACTTTTTTTGCTTTGATGCTGGCACAATTACATAGCATACTATTATATTATAACATTAAGGCAGCCACTCCATGGACTCCACCCTACTTTAGATGAACTCCACCTAAACTTTGCATGGACTCCACCCCCGCCACGAAGCCTAATCGAGTAATGTGAGCATGCGCAGACTTAGATATCTAACAGTCAGCTTCCGCCGTCTACTCAGAGTCAACAGGACAAATAAGAAGGCTCTTTCTCAGGCGGCCGCCGCTGTAGGCAGCGAGATGGACAGAGAAGAGCTGCGGAGTATCAAAATGCAGATGTTCCGGTCTTCTACATGGCAATCTTCAGATATGAATTGGTCGTGCAAATAGAGGCTGATCCGGGGCAAGTCTGATTCCCTATTTCCGACAGTCTGATTAGCCACATCAGCCACCACCACCGCCGCCACCACCGCCTGCCTGCATAGACTAGCCATCAATCAGTAGTAGTAGTAGTAGTAGTAGCAGTAGCAATAGTAGTAATAGTATATCGACGGGCGGTCGCCCTAGGCAAAAGCGAAGAGGCGGTGAGGCAATGGGTATCGCCCGACCCTCTAGAAAATTTACATCTACTGCTCCCACCCTTAAAATCAGCATCTGTTTTGAACTCATCGGCAATCGATCTATCTAAATAACGCCTTTACACCTCCTTACATCGCCATGGGAACTACATCGGATCGCAGGGCAAAGGCTTTAGCCCTTATACCGGCCGCTCATCTTGCACCGCCGCAGCAGCACGAGCTTCTTAGCAGCAAGGAGGCTGGTTTTCAAAGCCTTCAGGACTACGCCTTTAGTCAACGCTTCTGTATGGCCGTTTCCTCAGATGATGTGAATGCCGGCAGGCAAATGATAGGCTGTACTAGGCACAAGAAGTCGACGAAGGACCGGCGGAAGCTCGATAAGCAGGGAACAAGAAAGCGGGCGACGGCGGTCCTCGCTGTTGACTGCAATTACAGCATTACCGTGGCCTTTTCGAAGCGGCGAAGTCGGTGGTGGCTAGTGACTACCTGCCTGCAGCATAATCATGAAATGAGCGAGGATCCCTTGTATTTCCAGCCCATGAGGATCGAGATTCATATCGACAGCAGGCGGTGGAGGTTGCCACCGGTTTGAAGCATGCCCATACTACCTTCCGGCAAGCTCAGGCGACAATGACTCACATGGGGCTTGATCTGAATGCCAACGAGTTTAGTAATCCTATGCGCAGCGGCGGCAGGATGTCGCCGGAGGATCAACTAAGATGTGCATTGCGAGGTCTAGAAATTAAGGGGTTTCTTGTCCGCTGCCTCCAGAAATACGTCGTCGAGGGAGGTGATCGACAAAGAGTAGTGGTGGGTTTTTTCAATGCCTGGCAGATCCGGATGGCTAGACGCTTCATGGGTGAATTTAATCTGCAGACGGATGCGACTTTTAATACTAGTCACCTCAATCTACCCATTGCAGTGATAGTAGGAACCTCTAACGTTGTCAGGAGCTTTCCGGCAACCTATTGCTTCGTGATCTCCGAGTCAAAAGAGGCCTTCACGTTTATATTCGATGCGTTAAAGATGATATTCCACGATTGCATCGGCCCTCGCGTGGTTATCAGCGATTTTGTCTTAGGATTATCCTCCGCTATGTGCAGAACTCGGCACATCAGCCGTGCGGAGGCTGATGTAGAGGATAGAATGACTATGCTTCAGATCCACGTCTTCGGCACTGACGTACAGCTCCAATTGTGCGCATGGCATGCGGTGGAGGCTATAAGGAAAAGGCTTACTCACGCGGGGCGATATCCGGCGAAGCTGCAGACGGAGCTTCAGAATCTGCTATGGAGCTAGGCAAAGACCTATAACCAAGAGGATCTGGCGAGCACGCGGTCAGCTGTCTTGGATAGACTGTTTGACGTGGATAAGAATTAGCTGGTTAAATACTATAAGCGATAGAAGGCTGCCTTTATAAAGTGCTTTACGCGGATGCATGCCGATCTCGGCGCGCAGACCTCGCAGACGACAGAAAGCCCACATGGACCGACGAAGAATTCCGTATCTAAACATACGTCTATTGAGCAGTCAGTTGCCCGTACAGTAGAGTTAATAAAGCAGAAAGAGCGAGACTACGAAAAGGCAGTCAACAAGGAAAGGGTGAAGCGGCCAGTGACTATGAACGTCAGATAGGTTCTGAAGCAATCGAAAGGAACACTAAAGAGTGGGCAGTAATAATAAGATGGTGTGATGCAATTGATGTCGGCGAGGCAGAAGAACCTCAAGGCGATGATGAGTGCTTGCTGCAGTGCTCATTGCCTCTGCAATACGGTCTTCCATGCAAATGCTTTCTATATGTGTGTGCTGCAGGAGATATTCAAATTCAGATGACCCTAATACATCCTCGATGGCTGTATGATTATCCGGGGGGCTATACCAGACGATGGAGGCCATCGATGACCGCAGCCAATGATGACGAGGATGCCGTAGGACCTTCTGCATCTACTGACGTCGACGGCGACAAATATCGCAATAAGGGACGCGATATGATAGAGGCAGAGGCTCTACATGACTTTGAATATCACTCCGCCTTGCCCGCAAAAAAGGCGGAGGATTTTGCCAGGCAGAAGGCCAAATCAGATTCCAGATTTCGCGAGGAAGCTTTCCGGCCGTCCAAAAGAATAAGGAAGGCCTAGTATCTGAAAAAGGGGCGTCACGCAAGAAGCGTGCTTTGACTGGACGCGAAATGGCAGATCAGCAGGCGGCGGCGGCGATCCGTCAGCAGCACGCAGATGCAGCAGAGGCTCGTCGACAGCAGATGCATGATAAACTGCTGCAAAAGGAGGTGGTAGGAGGAACGACTGCCGCAAAAGAAACCCAAGAAACGAAATATGGGACAGGATATAGCCAGATCAAGGATTTATTTCCCGAAGAAGAGGGGCGAAGAATATCTCTCGATAATTTTGATAAGGACTTTGATTTGGTAACGACAAGCAGCAAAAACCGCACACAACCCACCTATATGCAGGAGAACCAGGTGGGAATGGACCCTTAACTTCCCACCCGGACTTACCGGAATTATTAATCAGCCTCTGATTCCAGACTAATCGCGATGCAGAGAAGGCTGATCTTGACCAATCAGATAATGGCTTGCCGCCAATGGAAGACATACTAAGTCAGAGGAATCAGGCAGCCTTCGCCCCCCCAGCATCGACGGCGCCGGCGAAGCTGGGTGGCCAGGAACGCCTTAGTCAGATACCTCATTCGACTCCGAGACCCACCGGACGCGTGCGTAAGAAGTCCAAGCAACAGTTGATGTTAGAATCGCAAGAGCGAAGGGTCGTTTCCAAGAAGGAGGAGGCGAGAGCGAAGAGGAAGGCGACGGCGACCAGAAAAAGAGGCGAAGCGAGTGATGAGAAGGACGGAGAACGTATCGCAATTGGCGTAACGTCTTTAAGGGGCTGTCATCGTCACCGATATGACTGATATCTGTATCTTTAACCTCTTCGCCCTCGTATTTCGCTTTGCTTGATTTACCACCAGGTCTTCTTGCTAGAGATGCTGAACTATGCCAGAAACTCCACAATAGACTGACCGCCTGGAATTACCACAAGACTAACAAGGCTTACTGACAGGACTAGAGGCGCCTCACCTCGCCCTACCGCGGCCGCGCGCTCCACCACCCCCTGGGCCTGCCTCCTCCCCCGCCCTCCCCCGCCCTCCCCCGCCGTGGCCAGCGTCGCTGGGCCTCCATCTCTCGGGCATCTCTTGCCCGCCTACAGATTACGAGACGACCATAATACGGGCCTAGGCCGTTGTGGGCTTTTCCGAGTGGCTTCGTCGAACATGCAGCTAAAAAATTTGTGAGTAGAAGTCCCGGTTTTTATTGAATTTTCGCAAAAAGACGAGGCTAGCGTAGTTTTCGACGCAATACGAGCTAGTATGACCAATACGACGTGGAATTTGGAGATGCCTAGAGAGCAGGGCAGTGTCTTGCTGTCAACGCCGGGGGAGGCGGGGGAGGGAGGTGAGAAGGTGGTGGTGAGAGTGGTAGTCCTAATTTCGACGCGCTTGTTAGTCAGATATGACGGATTTGGAGCCTGCAAATACCAGGTCAGCAGCCTCGTAGACGCTGTTGTCACGATCGGCAATGACGACGACGACTATATTGAACTGTGTTTAGACGTTGCATGTAGGTTTTTTAGAGGCGGTGGTGATGATAGTGGTTGTGAGTGGAGATGCAGATGCAGAAAGAGAAGATGGAGAAGATGAGGACGGGATATCATCGATTGACCAGGCCGATGTTGAAGTGATTGACGACTGATTTTGTAAGTTCTATGGAGGTGTGCGGGCTAAATACACTGCGCCAAGCATTATAGGGCTGAGAGTATTTATTATACTTCAAGTGCCGACAATAATGCCGGACAGACACCGAATTGAAAACACCATCAGAAACACCGTCAATGAGTTTATCTACAATTGATAGTGCCTACCAGGTGGGTTGCGCAATGCGGGGGGTCAATGTGGCGGTGTGGCTAATCAGACTGTCGGAAATAGGAAATCAGACTGCCCCGATGAAACCTGGAGGTTGATTCTGAGCATGCGAAAGTTATATTCCTGGCTTAAAGTTTGCACCGGAAGATCGATGGGAGATTACATTGAATATGGTAATAACCACGCGCAAAACCAGGTACTTTCTACTGTGTCTCTGGACCTTGTTGATTTGGTTTGTTTACGGGTCAATGGATTACCTGATTAGGCTTAGTGGCGGGGTTGGAGTTTAGCAGAGTTTAGGTGGAGTTCACCCGAAGTAGGGTGGAGTCCATGGAGTGGTTCCCTGCATCAAGGGCGGGTGGGGTAGATCGTTGATTGACCCAGGATTGTATCGATAAGAAGCCAATGCTATAAGTACCCCTCGTATAATATCTTCAAGATACGTTCTTGGACAATCACGACTTGAGAACGTTTCTTACTTAAAGACGACTTGACTAAAAGAGACTTATACAAGACTAAATTAATTAAAACCTCTTGAGACACATATAAGATCGAATTATATCTCAAAGCACTAATCTACGATATTGACGCTATTGCGATAATAATTCCGCGTAAGTTCTTGTGACGTAGAGTGTAGATGTAGATACCCCCGTACATAATTGCAAAGTAGTAGTTCGATCTTTATCTCGTTTACTCTTATGTAATTTGTAAATTACATAGTTAGATTTCTATATATGCGATAATTATACTCGATGCGTATATGTAACACATACATATCGAACTATATTATATTTTCTACATAATTAAGGTTACTAATTAAGACTTAAGCTTACAACAATATTGAGAAGTCTTAACTTTTGAGAACTATCTCGTGAACTACATTATATCTTGAACGTAAGATCTATTAGAACGCGAAACGTCCTGGAGATATTCTAGAATATCTTTTACATAAGACGTATCCTCGAGTCCTCGAGAGAATAACCTTTCAAGATCTATCAAAATAATTCTAAGTTAATCAACAATCTACTCCACTCGCTCTTAATATATATTAGAAACTGATTACAATTCATCAAAGCATATTAAAATCTAGCGACAAACGTAGCTTAATTAATTAGAAACATTGTTGTAGAATTACTATTGCACGGCGAACGTAGAAGTGTTGATGTTGAAAACGTTATAAGTGTTTTTGGCATGTTATCACCAATGTTATTCCCGGATTTCGGAGGATCTGCCCTCAGGCCTTATTAAAAATCCTACTAAAAGTGCCACCTTACCGTAATTGGCACTAGTAGATGGTATAGTGGCAACTTTACCGCGTAATCGCACCTCAGTGTGCGAGGCATGTCGCCGTCGTACTAAGCAACAGTTATATTGAAATGAGGGTCCACAGTCTTATCACTTAAATGTATGGCGGGCAAACAATGATGCATGCCAGACTATGTACGGAAGAAGCACGTGATCTCATCAGAAATCGCCGAGTAAATCCTTTGTAAATTGTGGATCACCGCCTGTGTTCGCGCTTGTCAGGTTCGAACGATACATCAGAAACAGTTTTTGACGATGCTTCGACCAAAGTTTCTGCCGAACTGGAAAAAGAATGCCACGAATTGTCGTGTTTCGCGGATCCTAGTGACATATGACGCTGTTCAACCCTCGAAGCCAGCAAGACACCTCGTCGCCACTTCATCACGTTGTCTTTGAGCAATTTTGGCACCCTGAGCTCTTTTCTCTGAGCTTGCGATTGTGTGGATTCACTCGGTCTCCACCCCCCCGGTACATTGTCGTCGTCCCGTATTCTAAGAAATATCTTCAAACGTGGTTCTGCAGTTTTGTGCATGGTGTTGAGGTTCAATACGCTGCGGTTCCTATTTAGCTAAGGGGGCAGAAAAAGTGCTTACATTCAAGTTTCAGCGGCTTATTGACAACAAGCAGGTCCAAAGCATTATCCTCAAGCGATGTCTTCTATTAGGGCACGATTTAACAACAGCTTTGAAGTGGTGAATCCGGACGTCACCGCTTATTGTGGTCCCGCAACATGCCAGATCCAAGCATCTGACAAACGTTTCAAGAATAAAGGGTTTTAGCAACTCCTACGCCTCTAGCATCCCTAACATCGACGTTGCGACGTGGCGTGAGCTGTCTGGCGCGGGCCAGAAATTCGTACCTTTAGCGCTGCTGCAGCTCGGCTGGACACTGTGTATCGACGCATAATGTAGTCTCTCCATGCCCTTGTTCTATTTCTCCATCTCAACCACGAATCCTGGTGCTTGCCCTCTGCCCACGATCTTATCAGCGCCCTCTCTGTCTCATCTACACGAATGCCCGATACCACACTTTTGCACCTCTCCCACGTGACCCTCATCCCACCCCATCCCTAAATAACCCCATTCCCCTCCACAGACCCAAGACCCAAACCTCTATCTAGTTATCTTGACTTTTAGGCTCGGAGGCGTAGAATGGGGAGGATACATTGTTTGATTTCTGAGTGGATTGATATTTGTTTGCTTCTGAATATTTGGGACCGCTGGCATGAAGAGCTGCGCGCATGATGCGGATGTTGAGCCACACGGGGCAAGAACAGTGAGAAGGGTACAGTGTTCGTGTTCTGGATTGCTTGATATTCTATTCTTCTCAATATGTGGATCTGCAGGCATGAAGAGCTGCGCATGATGCGAATTCTGAACATAAGGGGAACGGAAAGGAAAGATGCAAGAGGCCAGAAATTGCTCTGCAGTATTGTGCCCTTCCCGGAACCAGTATTCAGAGCATGCCGTGAGATCCGCCCAGACAGCCGCCAACCGGCCCGAGCACAGCCATTCATTAGGCGCCCCTTTTCGTGGCCCCCTTCTGGTGACCAGGTCTCAGCCTTGAGCTGGATCCCTCCGCATTATCATGCCTCCGGACCACCGCCCCAAGCACACACTTCAGCACCCCCTCGCCGTTCAGGCCTATACCAGTCTTGCCGACCCAGGACATTATGTCCACCGTATCTCGGATCTTCTCCCCCGCATTCGCGCTGTTCTTGCCTAGCGAATCATCCAAATCCTCCAGCATCTTCCTGGCCTGGAATGGCGTGTAAGCGGCCGCCGGTGGGTGTTCCGCCCCTCGGCGTCACGTTGTTGAAGATGGCCTCGACGTCCGCGGGCGTCGTCACGTTCCTGTACTCGACGTTGTCGCGCTCGTTCAAGAAGCAAGAAGTAGATGTCGATGCCGTCGGCGTCGTGGGCGGTGCAGGTGGGCGTGATGGTCTTGAGGACTTCGCGCGTCTCGCGCTATGAGCGACCGGACATGCTGCCGGAGTCGTCGATAAGGAAGACGGTGTCGAAGATGGAAAGGAAGGAGAAGTCGGTGTCTTCGATTGCGGTGGAGCGCGGGGTGGCGGTGGATAAGAAGGCCGTAGGTTCGGCATCCCTGGGGGTTGTGGCGCTGTAAGCTGGTGGTGGGGTGGAGGCATAGCGAACGTTGCTGTGGATGGCCGGGCGGCTAGATACAAAATTAAATTCGATTCGTCGTTAATAAAGTAAATCTTGCATCGCATCGTCAACTCATCATGTCGCAAATTACACTTTATCGCACATTTTTATTATAATGAGAATAGACTTCCTTAATTCGAGCGACTCATATTGCTTTATTACGAGAAATTTTATTCGATTGCGAAAATGTTCAATAAATTAGAAAATATTAATATTTGACGCATCGCAAGCGAAATCAAAACATATCGCATAACAACAATTCGATTCGTAATAATTAACTTTGTAAAAAACGTAAATATTACTCTTTTTACGAATATATATACGTTTGTTTACGCAAGTTATGCATAAAAGATCTTAACAAATTATAATTTGTTAATTTTCGAAAATACGAAAATAACGAATTGCTTACTTTTTTAATTTTTCGATTTTTCAAAAGCGAAATTTGACATTAACATTGTTAAATTTGTATAAATTCTATTTACAATATTAGTTATTGCGTTATTGACGCACGTCATTTAAAATCTACTTAAAAATCATAATTGAAGTTAAGAAAGAAAAAAAGAAAAGTAAAATAACAATATTAATATTTATAATTTATTTAATGCTTGCGCAACATTGATTTTATTTAAATTCTTTATTTTGAATTTTAACAACAATAACAAATAAAATTATAATATATTATAAATTATTGCAATTATTATTACATTATTTTACAAATTGAATTGAATTATAAAAAGATTAATTTTTATTAAACAAGAAATTCTTTCTTTCCCAATTCTTAAAGAAAATTTGAATTTTTTTTTAACGAGTTTTTGCGACGTTAACGCTTAGCAAGCGCATTCGTCTCGAATAAGACTAATATAACTTCTAATATTATTGATAAAGATTAATGCTCTAAAAGAGAAAACAATTGTAAAATTATAGTATTATCGATATATTAACGTTTTGAAATTTGACAAAATATATAACTTTCGAATAACTTGAATAATTCAAGAGATTACAACTTTCTTTTTAATTAGATTGCAAAAAGCAAGTTTACACACTATAACAAATATTAAATAAAGAGAAAACTCGTTCTTTGTTGTTTTTTAACAATTAGTCTTACTACTACTTGTTCTTGTATAATTGAGATATAGTAATACAAATCTATTATATTTTACGTCTTTTATACCTTAATACGCTAGCGAATCGCAAGCGCATTTATTTATTACAAGAATTTTCAATTGCTAACAATATTATTTCGATTTTAAATATTTTTGTTTTATATAAATCGAACGTTTTTAAATATTATTGAATTTTTATATTTATTGCAAAAACAATCGAAACATCGCACTTCGATAATTTTAATATTATCGATTTTCCAAAAAAGTTTTCAAATCTTTATATCGATTACAAATTTTTTATCTTACATAAAATCGACAAATTGTCTCGTTATTATAACAAGTTAATAAAGAAATTTATTGAGTTTACGAATATTTATTAAAAGAATAATTAAAATAATTTAATAAAAAAGTTAAAAAAGAAATATAAAGATAAAAACGTTAATTAGAAAATCAATTTTTGTTTTTTTTTTGAAATCTTTAAAAAGAGTTTTAAAAAAGAAATCAAATAATATTCGCGAATATAATTGTTAATTCAAAACAATATTTTCGAATTTTTTTAAAATCGATTAAATAAATAAATATATTAAATTTTTTTAATACTTGAAATTTTTTTTTTGCGATATTTGTATAAAGATAATGCGCAAATATGCAATTAATTCGAATAACGCAACAATTTTAAAATTTGATTTCTTGTATTCAACAATAGTAAAAATAATCGAAAAGATATTATTATGCAAGAAATAAAAATAAATAACAACTTAATAATTTAACGAACAACAAATATTAATATAAACAAGTTGATAAATATAATAAACAAGAAACAAAAATTGATAAAAAAAATAATAACTTTCGAAATTATCTTTTTTTTTTCGTTATTGATTTTTATTATCGTCAACAAACTTAATAATAACAAAACTTTAAATACTTTGATTAAAATGTTTAAAAATCTCAAAATTAACAATGCGCGAAATATAATCGAAAATAAGATTTATCAAATAATTTAACAAGTCTTGTTAATTCAAACATCAATAATATTGTATATTTCTTTTTTTTTAAACTCAAATAACAATGCAGAGTTAATTTTAAAAAATTGTGATTGTTACTTAAGAATTTATTTTAATTATTAAATACAATTAGTTTCAATTAGATCTCAATAAATATTTGTTTTATTACGACGAACATAAATAATAATAATGTTCAAAATTGATAACGTTGCAAATTAATAAAAAAGTGCATTTAAATAAAAGTAATCGCATTTATTATAATTCAAACAATTTCGAAAACGAAAAAATAAAATTATTGTTAAATAAAACAAAAACAAAAACAAAAATAATAAAGTTTTGTCTTTAATAAAGATCGCAAAATTATATTAAAAATACAATTTTTAAAATTGCAATTGTGCAATTTGATACAAATTTTTTTTCGAAAAATAAAAAGAATAATATATGCGATTAAACGATAATAGAAATAAAAAAAGTTTGTTCGAATAGAATTTTTTTTAGATAACAAACGCTTTGAAAATTTATTTTAAAATAATTAATCAAAATAATAAGATAAAAAATTAAGAAAAAAGAAGAGCTTTCGAAAACAAAGAACAATCGATTAAATAATTATTTCGAAATAGCAAAAATCTCGAATAAATTAATGTATGTAATAAAAAATATTACGATAAAAAATAATTTTTCGATAATAAACTCAAACTTAAAAATTGTTAAATATTAAAAATTAAAGTTTGCGAAAAATTAAAATACGCTTGTAAATTATATTTAATATACGAAATATTCAAAAAAAATAATACAAGTTGTTTAAAAACAAACAAATTCGAAAATTTTAATTCCAAGCATTTTAATATTCAAAATAAGAATAAAATTGATAAATTTTCTCAATCTTTGTTTTGATTTGAATTTTTTTTTTGTTTTTTTCAAATAAGAAATTTGAGAATATTGTAACAAAAAGAAAGTTACGAGTTTTTACAAAAAAAGGGAAAAAAACAATTATTATTGTAAACTCGATTGATGTCGAATTAATTAAAATTATTTATTTTGAAAATATAATTGCGAAAGTGCATTCGTTAAGAACTCTCTATTTGATCGCTTGTTTTATTGCTTAAATATGCATAGAAAATATTAAAATTAAAATTAAAATTCATAGCGATTTTAAATTAATTGCATTAATAAGTTCTTAATAAATAAAACAAGTTTAATTATTCGTTAAAGAGTTTTTATCTTTTTAATCGAAATTACTAAAATTTGTGCTCAATTCGAAAAAATAATAAAAAATGCAAAAATATTTGTTAACAATATTGTAATGCACACATTTAAATTCGTTGTTTTTTGTTCGAATTATAAGATTTTGCTAAATTAATTGTTTTAGAAAAATGTTCGCATAAACTTTATTAACATAATTAAAATTTTTTTGAATTAATTATTTATTTTGCGAACGAATCGAAACAAATTAATATTTTGAGAATATTTGTCGATTATTCAAATAACAAAAATAAGAATGTTGTATTTTTTGAGAAATTTTTCAATTATTAAATAATTGTTTGATTAATACAATTATTCGACTTTACGAAGTTAATTACAAGAAATCTCGAAAGACGAAAATCAAGACTTTTAAAGTAATTTTATCGCATAATAAAAGCGAAAGAGAAATTCAAAATTATTTTGATTAATTAGAAAATTAAGCAATACTAGTCTTTGCTTGTTTATTGTAGTTGATTGCTTAACAAAATCTTGATTCGACACAATATTTTAAACTTCTTTAAAATTGTTTATAATTCGAATATTTCGATTATATATTATAAAAGAAATTTTCACAATTTGATTATTGCGCAAATTCGATATATTGCAATAATTATATATTTCTTCGCATTTATTCGTTCGTATAAATACAATATACAAACGAAAAATTCAAAAAATCAATTTAATAAATATTAACAAATTTAATAATTCAACGTTTAAAGAATATCTTAATTAAAAAGAGATATTAAAATTCTTAATTACGAAAAATTCGTGAAAAAAACTAAACGAAAGATACAACTTTTTTTTTACGTTCAAGTTTTTCGATATTGAATAAGATTTTCGTTTAATCGAGAAAAGTTTTCAAAAATTTATTATTAAATCGAAATTGTTGTCGTAAAAAAGAGAATTTTTGATTATTATATTGTTCAATCGCGAAGCAATTCTAATTTGAAAAAAATTCGAAAGTGACAAAATAAAGACAAAAGTTGTTTTCGATTAAAAAATTTGAATTAAAAAATACAAAACGTAACAAGTTTCAAGATTTTCGATTTCAAAAGTATTGAATTTTATAATAATCAAGATATTAAAAAAGCGATTGCAAATTAAGTTGCTTGAATATTATTATAAATTTTATAGAAATTCGTAATTTTTAATAAACAAAAATATATATATATATATATATTGTATAATCAATAACGTTATAAAAATCAACGAAATAATTGTACGAAATACAAATATATTTTTTAATATCGAAAGATTTGTCGAAAAATTTATCGAAATAATAATTGCGTTATTGATTAATTTCTTTTTAAAATACAATTAAACAAGTTTTATTATAAAAAATTGTAATTTAATTGCGTTTATAATTTTGCTTAAATTGCTTAAATAAACGCGATTGTCTTAAGAAGTTACTAACTTGATTATTCAATTTATTAAAGTAATAACGAGAATTCTTAAAAACTTGTTAAATAAGTGTGTTTTGTTTGTTAATAATATCGACGTAAAAAAAGCAAAAATCAATTATAACAACAAAAAAGTTATTCTCGAGATTAGATTGTTTATTTTAAAATATATTTAATAATTAAATGCAATTCTCGTTAATTCTAAATTAATTAAATATATTATTTTCGATAAAAAATTTCAATTTTGCAAATTAAATATTAAGATAATCGAATTTATGTGCAATTTTAACAAACAATCGCTCGATAATATTAAGATTATTAAAATAATAAAAGAATTTTTGTACAAAAATATTTTGAAAGTTTAAACTTTTATTAAAATAGATATTTATTATTGAATTTAAATATTTAAGTTCGTTATTGTTGTTAAATCAATATATTGATTATTTAAAATTTAAAATAATAAAAAATTATAAATTAATTAAAAATTGTTTTAATAAATATATCGATTATACAAACTTTAAATTATTCAATTTTAATTAATATAATAATTTTAATTATTAACTTAAGTTTAAGAGAATAAAAAACAATATTAATGCAAATTAATATATTAATCGAAAAAAAAAAAAATTACAATACAAAAATAAACTGTAAAACAAGCAAAAATCTCGATACAATATTAACAAGCAAGAATGTCGAAAAACGCGTGAACACTCGCACGACTTTTAACGTAGTAGTAATCGATTTTTCTATTACAATAGTATTCGCGCTCTAATCTAGATCTATTGCGCAATTTACTTACGTTTAGATTTTACAATCGAAATTAACTATCTTCTAGTTTGCAACGATATATAATGCAGTAATCAAAGCAGTTGTTGTAAAAACGTTGAGTGTAACACGTAATTTATCGCGAGCATATAGTATAACGCGAAGAAGCTTTCTGTCGCGAGCATGCTAAATATAACGCGAAGTGCTATGTCGTGCGCGATCGCTAAGCAGTGCCAAGCACTATATTTTCAAAATAGTCTCTAAGTGCGCAACACACCAAGATTTTTCGATAACCCTGGCATATTCTAGATAACCCTAAGTCTAACCCTAGAACCTCGGGACAAGATTTCTGGAAGAGAAGATAGTTGTAACAGGATTTCTATATATCTATATATACTGCTTTCCAGAGTGTTCTTGTAGACGCGCAAACACTCGCACAGCTTTTGACGCAATAATAATTGATTTTTCTATTACAATAGTGTTCGCGCGTCTGCGAAAACACTCTAGAAAGTAATATATATAAATATATAGAAATTCTGTTACAAAAACTTATAAAAATCTTGAAGAAAATTCGATTTTGATTATATAAAGTTCGATTTACAATTGAGATTAACGCGAGTATTTTAATTGCTCAACTAAATCGATTAACAATTGATTTTCTCGATATATTTATTCTTCGATAATTGATATAAATTTGTTTTTTCGATTTTGATATTTGTTACATTTTAAACAAAAAATATATTGTCGTTAACGAGTTTTTAAGACAATTTCGAAATTTTTTCAATAATATAAATAAAGTTAATAAAATAAATATTGATAATTTTATTAACAATTAATTGAATTAAGCCAACGAGAAGAACTATCTATACAAGATACTAGTTACAAATCTGCTAATAGTGCTTGCTTGCAAGCAATATTTAGTAAAATCGAATATTCTTATCAAGTTTATATCAAGAACGCGAGCGCTGTAATTGATGTTAGCGTCTCGAGCAACAAATTATCTTTCTCGATTTTCGATTATAACAACAATAACAACAACAATATATTAATTCACTTGAATTATCGCGTGTAATAAAACATATATTATTAAAGAATTATATCTTAGTCAATCGACATAGTATCTATCTATCTATTATCTTTAATTATACGGGCGCGATCTGTAAAAGAGAGCGCTTTCTCTTAAGAGTACAAGAACTTATAGAAATAGAAGAAGAAGAAAAATATATATATATGCATATCTATACACGGGCTTGCAACTTCTATTATCTACGTATCGCTAAATAAAAACAGAAGACTTAACATTTTTGCATTACTTCTGTATACAAGAGATTTACAACTTAAGTACACGATTTTTGTTATTTACGCGTTATTGAATGCATATAGAGAATTTAGCGCTGTTAAACTACTTCTATATGCAGAAAGCACTATAGAGAACAATATTGCTTCTGTTATTCACGCGCTATTGAAATATATATAAGGAACTCGAGATTCCTGTTATATAGAAAGCGATTGTAACGCTATATTGTGTATTCGTAATTAGACAATAAGAGACTTTGTCTTTCTTAATAGACAATAACACGAAATTTCGCTTCTGTGAAAGCTATATCTCTTCTATGTCCCAAGTTGAGAGTCTAGCTATGTAAACAATGTGCAAACGCAATACTCCAAGAATATTGTAAGCTATAACAATTCTGCTGCATAAGTAGCTTAAGAGCAAGAAGTTTTGCTATGTAAGCAATATGCAAACGTAATATCTCAAGCGTAAGTAAAGTTGTAAACTAAATTGTATAGATAACACAAAAGAGAAAAATCTTGCTGTTTAGACAATGCACAAACGCAATATCCCAGATATACAAGATTAGATATGCGTGTGCGTGGACAAGAATTAAGAAATAATTTAATATTGAATATTATATAGTTGAGTCGAACAGAGCTTAACAGACGAGAATCAATTAACAGACAAAATAGAAAAAAGATATATTACTATAGTAAACAGTTACAGTATGCGGTTTATATAGCAATAGAAAATTGTAAAACGGATAGAATATCGAGTACGTGCGACATTCGCGTAATATATAGTTTCTCGCATAGATTTGTAATAGATATTGAATCGAGTAAGAATTAAAAAAAAATAAAAAAAAAATTAATTGAATTGCATTTGTATTTGTTTGATAAAAGTTGTTATATTCGGAAAAAAAAATGCAAAAATTCTTAAAGAAAACTATTTCGAAAAATCGAAATAAATTGTTAAATATTTGATTGTATTGCAACAATTTAATATAAGTTCGAAGAAATTTTGCAAGTTCAAGAATTATGCGTTGTATTTTTTGATAAAAGATAAATATTTATTTTGAAAAACAAATAAGAATATATTTTTGCAATAAGTAATAAATTAAATTAAAAATAGAAATTATATTATAAAGAGTTTGTATAACAAGAACAATTATAGATATAAAAAGAATATATATTGTTGTATTGTTAATTAATATTAATAATTAAATCTCTAAAAATTTTGCAAAAAATACGTTATTAATTATAACAAATATTAACAAAAAGTTTTTAATAAATAAAAAAAAGTTTTATACTTAATTTATTTCTCGAATTTGTAAAAGAAAATTACGATTAATTGTATTTATATATTAATTGTTAAAATATTTGTTAAAGTTAAATTAATAATAATTTGTAACAATTTTATCGAATAAATAAAAATTAAAGCAATTGCTAATTTTAAAACGTCTTTTATAATAAAATTTCTCTAAAAAATATATTTTTTGTTGTTATAAATATATTAAAAAAATAGTTATAAACAAAGAATTTAAAAACAAAACGAATATTATTATCGAATTTTTACAAAAATATAATATTACGAAAATAATTATTTTCGCGTATTATTTATAAATTAACGAAATAATTAAAAAAAATTATTGTTTTATTATTAATATTTTTTCCGAATTAATTAAAAGAGTTTCTACTAATTAGTTATATTATTTACATTTTATATTGTAAATTAATAAAATAATAATTCGAAAATTTACAAAAGATATATTATTTCGACTTAAATTCGAATACAAAATTGTATTGTTTATTGAAATAAAATATTTTATTTGATATATTATAAATTGAAAGAAAACTTAAACAATTAAAGAGTTGCTAGCGTTGCAAGCAAGACAATTGAAAAAACAAAACAAAAATGTTTTCGAAATCTCTTTATATTTTCAACGTTTGCGAGAGAAGAATAAGAACTCTTTTAATAATATTTATCAATTGCGAACGCATTTATTTCAAAACAAAAATTCGATTTTATTGTATAATATCAAATTAAACAAAAAATATAACATAAAATTATTTTTTCAATAATTGAGATTCTTTAAGATAAGACAAGTTAACAACATTAAAAAGTTTTATATTTTTGAGAAAATAAACAAGATAACAATAAAAAATATTTATTCGAGAAATTGTTTGGAAAGATATATAAAAAGAATTTTTTTATTTTTATTTTTACGAAGTCAAACAACGAAAATAAAAAAATAATTTTTTTTTGAATAGCGATTTTTATTATTATTATATTTTTGTTGATTTCAAAAGCTCGGAACTAGTAAATTATTATACTATTTATTATTTATTAAGAGATAGAAAGAACTATTGATATAATATCTGCGTTCTATTCTAGTTGTTAAGATCAAACTATAGATATTGTCGACGCGATATTAACAGATAGACAAGATGTAAACTTCGCATTCTCGCAAAGAAATTTAATTAAGACAGATAATATGCAGAAGAAATTGAACAAGCTGTGTGTGCTTTATAAATTCAATAGATAGTTAATTAAGAAATCGATCTCTTGGAAAGAGCTAAAGAAACTAATAAAAATGCTGAAAATACTTACGCGTCAATATGTTGTTCTATTGGCGAACAATTAGCGCATCGAGAAGCAGCTAATAAGACTAAAAAAGATAGTTGGCAGACTAGAGAAAAAGCCCGTACCAGACAAGAGATAAGTGAACAGCTGAATCAAAATAATTAGCAAAAAACTACTATTGTTAGCTCGAAATCCTTCCAACAAGAACGTCGATACAACGTTGTTAACACGAAATGTCCGCGAAGAGTTTGAGATAAGAGTCTATATCAAGAACAAAGAAGAGATAAAGAGAATTATAACTGCAACAACATGTAATATAATCGGACAAACACAAGAGATAGACACTAAAACAATACTATTGGCGCACAAGAATATTATTGCGATTAAAAGACGCTCCGGTCTCGTTATATTTAGAGTCAGAACAAAAAAAAGCAAAAAAACACTGAAGAAAAACAACTTTTGGACAAAAGAGATATTATGAAACGCAAGTCTACGCGGGACCAGCTACGGCGTAGTAATATACGAAGTCAGAGTAGAAAAGATATCCAAAAACATAAAGAAAGATGGAACAAAGATATTAACCAAGACCAACAAGTGTATATATCCGGGAATTACTATAAACAAGATAGAATGGCTTATGAGGAACAGCTACAAGAAGAAATACGCGTTATTGATTGACCGCGTAGTCAGCGCTAAGATAGCAAACAGATTGATTAACAAGAATATATACAGTACCCGGACAAAAGTTTTCGCGAAAACGCGGAAATTCGCGTCGCGCATTCAAATTCCCCCCCAGACCACCTACTTTCTTCAACTACCACATCATGATCCGCAGTCCATTAGGTCCAATTTCTTCAAATCGCGTTCATAAGCATGAATATACTTCCTACCAAAGAGGGTTAATCCATGGAGCAATTAGTGGTGGTTTGACGCTGTCGAAAGTTCAACGTCTTTATGGGATCCCGGAAAGCACAGTTCGAGGCATTTGCAACGCCGCCGTCTGGCAACGCCACGATCAATCAAAATCTTGTTCAGGACGTCCTAAAAAGCTTTCACTACGTAATAAACGACATGTTATCAGAATTGTGCGTTTAGATCCAAAGATTATCTACAAAAATCTTCTTGCAAAGACGGGAGTCGACGTTTCCGCCAAAACCGTCTATCGTCTACTAAAAGAGAAGGGTATCACCAATTGGATATGCAAAAAAAGGCCTCTATTAACGTCTAAGATGGCGAACAATCGCTATGCATGGGTATTGGCCCACGAAGACTGGGATTTTGACAAGTGGGCAAAAGTTATATAGAGCAACGAATGTTCCGTTGAAAGAGGCACCGACAGACGACATAAATAGTGTTTTCGTACACCTGCTCAAAAGTGGGATAACAACATAATCCAACCATACAAAAAAGGTCACGACTTTAGCATTATGGTGTGGGCTTGTTTTTGGGAGTTAGAGCAATCAAATCTCTACGCTTTAGAGCGTAATTTTGAGTCAAAAAAGAATAGCTACTCCGCACGATTCTACATCCACGTACTCGACGATAACCTTCCTAGAATCTACCAACTAGACCTCATATTTATGCAGGATAACGCCCCCATACATACAGCTAAAGCGATGGCGCTGTGATTTCACGAAAACAGCATAAACGTTATGGAATGGCCCCCCTACAGTCCAGATATGAACCCAATTGAGTATCTTTGATTTCTTCTCAAAGAACACGTCTATAAAGTCAGCCCTCACATAAACGACGTGCCTGGCGACGAAGATAAGATCAAGAAGATCTTATTTGATGCACTATATAAGGCATGGGAGACGTTAGATAAGTACTACTTGCATAATCTAGTGTAAAGTATAAAAAGAAGAATTAAGACACTTATTATGTCGGAGAGATGGTATACTAAGTATTAAAGCTTAGAAATTTTGGAATAGTACTTGTTGATTAAGTGCAAATCACTTTCTAGTTTATATAGCTCCCCAGTCCTTTGCGTAGTGCGCAATGGGTGTAGATGTAATAATAGTTTCCTAGTACTATATTACGAATTGAATATCAAGATTACATAGTTCTACGACCCGGGATACAGAATTTAACAATACTTGAAATGTCAAGATTACGACTACAAGATGTACAAATATAAAAACAGTCAGAAATATATCTATTGCGCGCAGAACTATCACTTAGAGTACTATTCGCACAAGCAGATTCAGAATATATAAAAGTGCGGAACGTGTCGAGATATATATAGAATCTTCGATTATCAATATTATAAACAACAGATCAAGAAGAAAAAAATCAAGAGAATTACAAAATTTAGATCAATATATTACGCGATATATTGTAATAGTATATCGAGAGCAATAGTGTTTGCAATATAGACAGAAATATTTACAAATCTAAAGTCTTTAATTGACAACAACTTGAAAAGAAAGCTAGAATATTTATCGAATATTAGTTACGCACTAAATATTGTTATAATACAAGAAAATACTATTTTGAATCGTCTAGTCAAAAAGTCGAGATTAGATAAGACAGTCTTATACTTATTTGTATCAATATAATTATCAACAGAGAGTTCGATAAATAATATTAATATATTGCAAATATCTTATAGAATATAAACAGAATTTGAGAAAGAACTTTAATGTCTTAACAAAAAAAACTTCGAATATTGCAGTATAATATTTACAAGTCCAGAAACAAGATAATAATAATACTGTTATACAAGAAGAGTATAAGAGATTACAACATCTTAGTAATTCAAGAACTATAATATTTTAACAAAAATTCCAAAATATATTGCTCTGCAAGCGCTGACTTTACGCTGGAGAACAATAGAGATAGAATCTACTTTTATATTAACAAGAAGATCGACAATAACACTTAATACTTAATATAGTATTTCAAAGACGTAGACACTATTATATTGCAAACTAAAGCTAATAAAGAACAAATAATTTACGAAACAATATATATCTATAAGATATATAATCTATCTTCTAGAAATTACAGATCGATTTACAATAAAAGAAATCTTTTAGCTATCGAGACAGCGCTGCAGATACGTAGGGAGTGCGTTCTAGTAGAAGAATTTAATCTATATTATTCTATATAGAGAAGACTATTCTACTCGAGACAATATCTATTATCAAACAAATTAATTAACATAATAATCGAAGTCGACATCGTACTGACGCTGTTACGGAAGACAATTACGCGAAACTATCAAGATTTTCAGACAACTATAGATCTAGTATTTGCGACAGACAATATTACAAATCGACTAATAAAATATAAAATTAATAAGAAAATAGAGAACTTGTCGGATTATCTATCGGTGCAAACAATTATAGACTTGAGAGCGTGCAAGAAATTAGCGAGACAATCGCGTTGTAACTGGAAAATTACAAATAATAACAAATTTATTGATATGCTAAGAGAGCAGCTACCAAAATCTTTACCCGATAACAAGATAGAACGTTAGCGTATCGACAATTTTACTGGAAAACTACTCGAGACTCTAGAGAGAGTTATAAAGACATTTACTTTATAGACTAGACTATAAGAGATAACTAAAACAGAATAGACAAAAGAATGTACAAAGACAGTCAAGAGAGTATAACAAATAAGAAGAAGCTGTTGCACTATCAATAACTGGACAAAGTACGTAAAGATATATAATTAAAAAGAAAAAATTATTAGAAAGCAAAAGAGAGAAAACTATTGTAAAACTATAAAAGACTTTAAGCAATTCTTTAAACAACTTTTTAAGATTATAAAGTAGACAAGAAATGCTATCGCGAAAATACTAATACAGTCAACAATTTTCTTTTTTGCTTAATAGAGACGCATTAATGTTGTTACAACAGCGCAAAAGAAGACAAAAATAATATTTTAGACTTACTTTTTATTATTTTCCGAGATCTCTATGTAGAACACAGAGAGCTTTGAATATTTATTATTAGTAAACAACAAATTCTCTCTAATATATCGCGAAATCAGAAAAATTATATACAAGATAACATCAGACAAGATTTCTGAACAAATAAACTATACAAATAGAATAATACGTAGACTTATCGACAACGCATCGGAGCAAATATATTTACTATTCGAAAGATATTTTCGAGAAAATATACAATCAACTCAATTTAAAAGCGCGACTACTATAGTATTACGAAAATTCGGAAAGAAGAACTATTTTAACACGAAAATCTATAGATTGATTGCGTTGCTTAATATTCTAAATAAAATATTAAAATCGATTGTATCGAAACATCTACACTATATTATCGAAATATACAATATAATATCGAATATTTAGATAGAAACTTGTAAGTATAGATTAACAAATACTGCTTTGCAACTTATTACTAAAAAAATATATACAATATAAAGCGATACAAGAAAAAGAGTATCATCTCTATTAAGTTTGAATAGTAAAAACGTATTCGACAATATAATGTACAGCAGACTACTGCACAATATAAGAAAGAGAAAAATATTCAAATTGCTTCTAGAATTTGTAAAGAACTTCTTGAAAAATCGACATACTATAATTACAGTCGCCAACTATATAACAGTAGAATAAAAGATAAATATCGATATATTGCAGAACTCTCTATTATTATCAATACTTTATCTCTTCTACAACGTTGATCTATTAGAGATATACAATAATATTAAGTTAAGAATTAGTTCTACAGAATTTGTCAATAATATTAATATTCTAATTTATAATAAGTTAACGAAATATAATTGCAAAGTTCTAAACAAATTATACAATAAATATAAACAATAGTTACAAACGCACAGTACTAAAGTCTTAGAGCTAAAATATAAATTAATTTAGTTTTCGAGAATTTTCAAGTAATTCGATATAAATACTAATATAACGCTAACAGAGTATTAGATAAGTCCGAAAACAGATAATAGAGTACTAGAAATTTAACTAAATTTCAAGCTGCAATAAATATTCTATATATATTATATCGAGACGAAATTAATAATTAGATAGAAAATATTGCAGACAATTATCGACTCTATCTAAAATCTATCGATAGCGACAGAAAAATATATATATTTTGTAATAATTCGATCTGTGCTTAGTTACAAAGCTGTCGTGTAATATATATCGGAAAAAGTAAAGAATTACAGAAAAGATCTGAACGCAAAACTAAGATCTATACAAGAAAAAATACTAAGACAAGTTACCAAAATATATAAGACAACGTCAACTAAGATTTTACAGATAAAAATCAATTTAGTATCGATAGATATTTATTTGTGCAAGCTAATACAAAGATTGATAACTAATATAGAGTTACGCACGTCGAGCGCAGTTATCGAGACAGCAATATAACAGATTTGCAATAATCTAATTTCAAAAAAAGATCGAAAATCAAAGTTGCGCAGAATCTCTCTCCAGCTAAAACAGAAATAGATAACAAAAACGCTGAAGAAAGCAAGTATAAAGCGAAGTCAACTATATATATTCTCTTTCTAAATAGAATCGCCAAGAGTAATAATAGCTATTAACAAGAAAATATCTATAGTACAGCACGACATCGACAGCTTCGCGTCGTTACAAAGAATCTATTTAGATAGTAGCAATAATAGAGACAACGTTACAGCAGTTACAGTAGAAATTAATTGAGAAAAAAGAAAAAAATTGAAGAGATTAACTTTGACAATTACTTATTATAAAGAACTAGAAGATCTAATTACTAATATAGAACATCTTGTCGACATCGCAATAACAAATCAAAGCTATTAAGACAAAATATATAAGATATATAGTAATAGTTAGATCTCTCTAAAGACAGTAGAGACAATAAAATCAATAATAGATTAGATATATCTTCGACAGATATAAGTCGCGTATAAGAATATTAGACGTCGCAGAGCTAAACTTTAATTATATTGAATAGGAGAATACAAAGAAGTGTCTAACAATAAAACTGCAGACAGAGTAACCAATAATATATACGCTATATCTTTTCTGTTACCGGAACGCCAAAGATGTAAAGTGATAGCACAATTAGTGCTTATACAGAAGTAAGTTCGATAAGCACAAAGAAAGATCTAAAGAGAGAGTATAAACGTCGCACACTATAGAAATCTGGCATCAGAGATAACGCGTCGACATATGCAACTATATAACAGATATGTAAAATTATATAGTGCGCTGCTAATATAGCTACGCACAAGCAAGATCAACTTCAATCAATTTCTGCACAAGAGACAAGTGTTCGACATTGTTACAACGACGTACAAATGCGACATAGATTGCATGTCGATAAAACACATATTGCTAATATATTCCAGATAGAAGAAGAAACAAAAGATTATATAGCAAAAGAAAAATACTATCGATATAAAAAAGCTACTTGGAATTGCAAGCGCGACAATAGCGATATTAAGAATAATACTCTTAACAGATCTGCTAAATCAATTTCAAATCACGGAAATTCCGGAGAAAAAGAAGACAAATAGATAGCGAGATTATAAGTTTATAGAGTTCTTATATCGGAAGCATTTATAGTAGATAGTACAAGATACAAAGCTTAAAACGAAGAAAGAAGACGCTGCGTATACGCAGTGTCTTAAATAACTTATAGAATCTCGCATAGACTTATTATAGATGTTGAATCGAGTAAGAAAAAAAAAAAAAAAAAAAAAAAAAAAAAGAATATTTTAAGAAGAAAATAAAGAAGTTTCTCGATTTAAGTAATAACAAAAAATTAAGGGATCCCCTATGTGGACACATCTTTTACTATTTAGACATGGATTTTACTAGGTGGACGACCGCGCAGTTTTCATTTGAGGTTCGACGAAGTTGCAAAACCCCGATCGGGTTAGCGCATAAGGTCACGTGATATCCCCGGGTGTTGCTGAATATCAAACACTCCTCCACCTATTGCACCTCTACCACCGTCGTTATCCTAACGGCGAGGTGCCCCATCGCCATGGCTACTCAATCGTCTTTTATTAGTCAAGAAACGACGTCTTCGTTGCCCCCAGAACCTATGCCATCGCCGTCGATAGATGGCACGAAATACGCGTCCAAATTTGCCCTCCTCGAAGGCCTTAATAACTACACCAAGCAGTACGGCTACTCCGTCGTCATCAGAAGCACCAGCAAGAACAACAAGGGCATTAAGAGCAAGGCCTATATCATCTGCAATCGTGGGCGAAAGCCTGAACCTAATCACAAACGAAAAGCCACCGAAAAACGAGCCGCAACCTCCAAACGCATCGACTGTCCTTTTTAGTGTGTGGCGAAGTTGATAGACAACAAATGGACGTTGACGAAGGTTCAAAGAAGCAATCATAACCACGACGACACCAATCAAGCCTCACATCCAAAGCTTCGCAGCTATTTCATCAATCAGAAGGAAGTAATGGAAGACATTAAAGCACAGCACGAGGCAGACTCAAAGCCTAGCCAAATCCTCACCTTTCTGCAGAATAAATACCATCTAGATCCTAGTAATCCGATAATTGGAGCAAAGGATATCTACAATGCAATCCAGAAGATACGAGACGAAGAGCTTCAGAACTTGACCCCAATTCAGACTCTTAACGTCACCTTAAACAACAGCGATAACTGGTAGTCCCGATCAAAGCTAGATCGTCATGGACGAGTTGAGTATCTATTCTTTATCAATAAAGCCAGCAAGGACACTCTTGCAAGCTATGGCGAGGTGCTTATTTTGAATTGCACCTATAAATCCAATCGCTACAAGATGCCGCTAGCAATAGGCACTGGAGTAACTGCCTTAAACACCTCGTTCTACGCTGGAATGTGCTTCCTAAAGAGCGAAAATCAAGAGGACTACGAGTGGTTGATTGCGACCTACAAGGAGCTCTACAAAGAGCTTGATATACCTCTTCCTGGGGTGTGGCTTTCTGACGATGAGGCTAACATACCAAAAGCGATAAACAAAGAGATTTCACCTACTGCGATTCACCTCCTGTGCGTATGGCACATCGAAAAGAACGTCGTCGATAACCTTCGCAAGCACTTTGGACCTATTGAAGAGTGGGACAGGTTCTATAAAGGCCCGCATACAATAAGACTTCCTAACGGCGATGAGGAAGATCGCCTCACGAGCGACTGGTACAAGCTTTTGTATGCGATAACCAAGGATGAGTTCAATCTGCAGTGGCAACACATGCAGGATAAGTACGACTTCTTGATCGTTGACTATCTTAGTGAGTATATCGTGCCCAAGAAGAAGAAATGGAGCAGGATCTGGACCGACAAATACCTGCATTTCAACAATCACGCCTCCTCAAGAGGCGAAGAAGCTCATGCAGTCTTAAAGGCTACTTTAAAATCATCTACCGGCGACCTTAGAGATGTGGCAAAGAAGGCCGCAAATGTGTGTGATCGTCAGCGTACGAAATATGTCAAAGCACTTGATGAGGCGAAGCAACGACTAGATCGCTCACTACGAAAGGCGGTGTTTCAAGACCTCTTTGCCTATATTACTCCCTTTGCTCTAAGGACGATCCTGCCGCAATATCAGAAGGTTATGGATGCGCAGAAGAACAATAGAGGCTTACCGACTTGCAAAGGCCATCTTCGTGCGACGATGGGACTGCCTTGTGCTCACGAGATTGAGCGCATTATCAATGATACTGACGGCAACGACAGAGTTAAATTAGCAAGCATCCACCCTCACTGGCACTTCCAAAAGCCTCCTCGCCACTACGTCGAACCGACGATGGACTTTCAGGATGTAGACGACGTCCTAGAGGATGCCCCAGAGCCTGTAAGGAACCCCCTGTTGAATATTATTGACCCTGCCGTAGTGAAGAGCAAAGGGCGACCGAAGGGGACTCTAAATAGGCGACAGAAGGCTTTTGAAAACTCCACTCGTCGTCAGTCTTCAAGCTTTGAGCACGCCTTGACGAAGGCGAAGGCGAAGACGACGACGACAACGATAGACCTTACAAGCAGCCAGATTCAGGTGCCCGCGACTCAATCTGCCACCCAGCCTCCTACACAACGAAAGCGAAAAGCGACGAGTAAAGGCGATCGCGAAGGAGTAAGAGGTGGAGCTGCAATAGATAGACAAACGTCAGCGAAAGCTCCGCGAAGAAGGAGGCCTACTAAGGCTGATCTGGAGGCTGAAAACAAGCAACTGAAGGAGGCTCTAAAAGCATCCACTGCAGCCTCCACATCAATTATTGCGACGACCTTTGAAGGGGTTATTTCGAGGCCCTCTAAGGACGTTGTTGACGTAGGCAGTGAAGACGATGATGCGGACCTTCCGGAGCTCTAAAATGCATCAATTTCGACCTCTGATTTGACCTCAGGATCACCGGATTTGCTGCCTCAATCAAGGTGGATTTGGAGCTCCAATTATAACGGATTTGAGGTCGATGGGGGGAGATGAGAAAGCGGCGATTTTAGTAGGCAAAAAGCATGCGTTTGCTACGGTTTCCCACCCGATTCCCGGGGCAAAAAGCATGTAATTACGAGTGCTCAATGGATTTCTAATTCGCATTCGATAAAGGCTTTATTCGATCTGCAAATGCATCTGCAAATGCGATGAGAAACGAGTGAGAAACAATCGGTTTTCACACCAAAACTGGACCCTTTCCCAAACTATCCCCCATCGGAGATAAATCGGCCCAACATGCGCTAACCCGATCGAGGTTTTGCAACTTCGTCGAACCTAAATCGATATTTTTGGTCGGGTCCACCTAGTAAAATCCATGTCTAAATAGTAAAAGATGTGTCCACATAGGGAATCCCAAAATTAATAGCAATTATAATATTGTTATTGTCAAATTTTGATTATTATAATTATACAAAAGTGTAAATTTTTCTTTAAGAAGAAAAAAAATTTAATTTACATTAGATTTAAATTTATTACAAATATATCTCAATTTGCTAATATTACGAAAGATTTATATACAAGCGATTTAAATACATTTATAAGAGTATTACTATTTAAAACATTTATAGAGAGAGAAAGTGAAAAATTGAAAAAAAAAAAGAAATTCGAATATCGATAATTTTAATCAATTAAAACGAGCGAGCAATAATTAGTATTTACTCGATTGTAATAATTAATTGAAATTAACAATCGAAAAAATAGTTTAATCTAACAATAGCGAGTTACAATTCGAAAGTTTAATAATATTAAAGACAATTTTATCTATATCAACTAGATAGAAATTATTTTTTACAAATAAATTTATTTCGAATAAATAAGATAATTTTATAAGCAAGTTATATAAAATTTCTTTTCGTTTACAAATTAATATAGAAATGTATTTTATATTGTTTCTTGTTATAACAATCGAAATAAATATTACAAAAGACAACAAAAAATCTATAAATAAATTTATTTATACTTACTTCTTTAAAATTGTTAAATATTCGAAATTAACATTTTTATTATTATAATTTGTTGTATAACTTGAACAATATTTTAAATACTTGCATAACTTTATTTTATTTTTTGTACAAAATTATTGAATATTATTTACATTAATATTACAATAAATCGAAATTGTTAATTAAAAGAAACGAAACGAAAACAACTATTTGTTAAAGAAAGTTCTCAATTACTTGTCGACAATTAAGATTTAATTGAAAAGTTATTTACGTCAATTAAAAAATAATAATTACGAATATTTATATTTATTTTTTCAAAAGCATCGGATCAAAATTTGTTAATTTCTCTTTATTTTTTACGTAATTAAAGTGTTGTATAATTATTTGCTATATTTTAAAATTAAATATAATAACAATTGTTGCAACAATTATTTATTATTTCGCAACGTCAAACGCAATAAAAGAAATCTTAGTTGAAATAAAAAAAAATTATTATTTGATATACAAGAACAAGTCTAACAATAAAAAGAATTGAATATAGACGAATAACTAATTTAATAATATAATATAACAAAATTATAAATCAAGAATAACGAGAACGTTTAAAGAATATTAGAGATATAATATTGAAAACATTAAACATAATTTAAAATTAAATTCGAAATTAATAATTAATAATTAAAAACGACAAACAAGTATTAACAAAAAACTCTCTTTGAAACAAAATATAAATATTAGTAATTTCAATTGAAAAAAATTAAACAATAAAAAGATTGAACAATATTGCTCAATTACGAAAGTTTTGATTTTCACAAATAATCGATATATTCGTAAAAAGAAAAAGTTAAATTATAATTGAAACTATATTAAAATTAATTAAGACAAGAAAAGATATAGAAAGAATTTTGAATATATTAAATAAAACAATGTAACATCGATTAAAATATCGAACATTATTTTTCAAACAAGAAATTGAGCATATAATTGATAATTACGATAAAATATACAATAAAATATATATCAATGCGATTGTTTCAACAACGAAAGAATTGTTAAAAATAAGAATAAAGAATTATTCTCGCGAACAAAAATAAATAACGATTTCTTTGAAAAAGTTGAAACAAGAGAGAAAAATACGAATTTAGATCGAGTTATTTTCTACGCAAAATAATCAAAAAAAGTAATAATTTAAGCAAGAGAAAATAAAGCAATCGAAGATATTTATATCAAAAAAGTCGAAAGTAAAATTATAATCAAAATTCAAGAATAATAAACAAAAAGTTGAAAACAAATTGTATTTAAGTTAAGTACTTTAATTTAAAACAAAAGATTAAAAATAATCGTCGTTATTTATTATAAATTAACAAAAAATAATTGTTATAATAAAGCAATTAATTATTGTTAAAGCAATTTAACTAAAGATTTCTTAAAACAATTGTTTTATTTTTTTTCGTTAACAATAATAATAATAAACAAAAATGCTTATATATCGAAATTAATATAAATTTTCGATATCGAATCAATTATTGTTTAACAATATTTATTGAAATTTTTTTTTTATAAATTTGATTGTATCAAAAAAAACAAAAATCGAATAATATAATTTTATTTTTTAAATTAGTAATATGCATAATATATTGAAAAAAATTAGCATTTTTGCTAAGTATACAACGAGTTAAAAACGAGAACGTTAAAATAAGAATTTTTCGATGTTCGTAAAGAAATATGCTTTAAATTTTCGTTTAAGTTTTCGATTATTTATTTTCGAAAACATTTTGAGTTATTATTTCTACAAAGATAATAAGTTAATATTTTTGTTTTTTAATATTAATTAATCGATTATTTAATTAAACGTATTCGAAAATAATAAAATATTAGAATAAAATTAGCATAAAGTTTATATAATAAAACAATATTTGTTGTATTTAATTTTTAAGTTAAAGAAATTTCTTTAATTTATATTAAAAGACAAATTAAATATAATAATATATTATTAACGAAAACGAAATTATTTGGAAAAATAATTACAAAATTGTTTATTTTTTATATTGCAAATAATAATACAAATTAATTTAAAATTTTATTGTATTTATATAATATATTGCAATAATTATAATTAAAAGCTTTTGATAGTTTTGTATTTATTAATCTATAAAAAACAAAATAAATAATAATCAAAACAATATTCTAATCTTGCGATCGCTTAAACAATATACGAGAATTCGCAATAATTGCAATTTTTTGTGTTATTAATACAACAAAACAATTTGTATTACGAGAAATATTTGATAAAAGATTTTTATCTATAGATAAAAGAGTAACTAATAATTGCAATAAATCAAGAATAATTAAGTTTAATAATAAAAAATTAAAATATTACTCAAGAAAATAAAAAGAAAAAAATTTATATTGTATATTATTGTTATGCGAACTCGAAAATCTAATAATTTCAAGATCGTATATATTTTACAATAAATTGAATATTAAATATAATCTCAAATACAAGATTTTTTCGAATTATATAACAATACGAATTAATAAAAATACGTTGAAAAATTCACGAATAAGTACAAAAATCAAAGTTGTCGCAATATATCGAAATATAATATCTTTTTATTCGTTATTAACGAAAATTCTCTATCGATTTAAAATTGTTATAAAAAATTTTATAATTTTTGTTATAGAGAAAACAATTTAATTTAATTTAATTTTTTTTTTTATAATTCTTACTTGATTCAACATCTATTATAGATCTATGCGAGAGTCTATATATTACGCAGATATTGCACAAACTTAATATTCTATTCTTTTTTCTATCTTCTATTGTTTTACAAGTCGTATATTGTAACTATTTATTATAGTAATATATCTCTTTTTCTGCTTAGTCTATTACTTGATCTCTGTCTATTAAGCTCTATTCGACTTAACTATATAATATTTAATATCAAACTATTTCTTAATTCTTGTTTACGCACACGTATATCTAATCTTGCGCATTCGAGATATTGCGTTTGTATACTATTTAAATAGCAAAACTCTTTTCTCTTATATCACTTATACAATCAAGTTTATAACTCTTATATATACTCGAAACATCTTGTTAGATTACTATTTACATAGCGAGATTCTTTACTTTTAAGTTATGTATGCAGCAAAATTGCTATAGTTTCTTGTACTCTTGGAATATTGCGTTTGCACATTGCTTACGCGACTAGACTTTCAACTTGAAATATAGAAGAGATATAGTTTTTATAGAAGCGGAATTTCGTGTTACTATCTATTAAGAAAGAACAAAACTCTTTTATTGTTTAATTACAAATGCACAACGCAATATTGTAATCGCTCTCTATATAACAAAAGTCTCAAGTCTTTCGCGTGTATTCCAATAGCGCGTAAATAATAGAAGTAGTACAGCTCTCTATAGTGTTTTCTGCATATAGAAATAACTTAATAGCAATAAATTTTCTGTATATATTCAATAGCACGTAGATAAAGAAGTTGCATGCTTAAGTTGTAAATCTCTTGTATATAGAAGTAATGCAAGAGCGTTAAGTTCTCTACTTGCATTTAGCGACGCGTAAATAATAGAAGTCGCAAGCTCGTATATACATACATATATATATATACATATATATATATATTCTTCTTCTTCTTCTATTCTTATAGATTCTTGTACTCTTGAAAGAGAGCGCTCTTTCTTACGAATCGCGCCCGTATAATCGAAGATAGTAGATAGATAGATACTATGTCGATTGACTAAGACGTAATTCTCCGATAATACGTGTCTTATTACACGCGATAATTCAAGTAGATTGATATGTTGCTATTGTTGTTGTTATTGTTCTAATCGAAGATCGAGAAAGATAATTTGTTGCTCGAGACGCTAGCATCGATTACAACGCTCGCGTTCTTGATATAAACTTGATAAGAACATTCGACTTTGCTAAATACTGCTTGCAAGCAAGTAGTATTAGTAGATTTGCAATTAGTATCTTGTATAGATAGTTCTTCTCGCTAGTTAGAGAAAACAATTATAAATTGTATTGCTTGAAATATTTTAACAATAACTTGCGAATTACAAAAATTGTTTAAGAACAATATTAATTCTTAAAATTTAATTAAAAGAATGCGAAACAAACTATATATTTGTTTGTCGAACAATAAAAAAAAAAAAAAAAAAAAAACAAGAAGTACTTGAAACAAATTTTTGAGAAATATTTGTTAAAATTATAAAATACTTACGAATACTAATTTATCAACTTGATATTTTTTATAATACAAATTCTTTTAATTATATATACGAAAATAAAACTCAAGACTTTGAATTACTTGTTATTCGTTCGAACAAAAAAAAAGATATAATATTATCAAGATTTAAAACGAATTTTGCACGAAAGTTTTCAAGAAGTTTTAATTTAGCACAATATTTAAAAAACGAAATTCGAAAATATTAAAGTAGATTTAGTAATTCAAGTATCAATATATTTTTAAAAGAATTGAAATTGTTATTTGCGTTAAAAAAATTAACATAAACGCAACAACAATATTGATAATTCTTTATTTTATCAACAATGTCTCGAAAAACAAATTCGAGAATCGATTAATTATTATCGTTGTTAAAATTATTTTCAAAATCGCTATATAATTCGAAACAAGAATTAACAAAATATTAACAACAACTAGATAATTCTTTTGATTTCTTCGATAATTTAATAAATACTAAAAAGTTACTTTATAAGAGACTCTTAAAATAAAATAATATTGAGAAAAATACAAATTAAAATTTAAAAAGAAATAGAGAATTTACTCTTAAAGACTAACGTTCTTTATGCAATCTTTCAAAGATAAAAAAAGTATTAATTATTTCTATTTTGTAATAATTATAAAACAATTACTAAAAAAGAGAAAGATATATATAATCAAGTAACAAGAAAATATTAGATTATTACTTAAAAATATCTGTTATCAAGACTAGCAATATACTTATCAATATATAGACAATTTCTCTCTCTTAGAATTTAGAATCAAAACTACTTAATATATTATTAAATTGTATAGTGTCTTTTATATATATATATTACGACTCGAATTCGCTACAATATAATATATATTCTACGAAATAACATATAGCACTAAGTACAAATACTTGTATGTTTAATATACTTGACAAACGAACAACGCAAGTATTATATTTGACAAACGAGCAAGATAAACAATTGTACTCGATATGCTTAACAAGCGAACATAACAAGTAAAAAAGAATCTCTTAAATATATAAATTTTACGAACATAACTCTTTTATAAATTGTATTTAACTTAAGATAAATTTTTATTTATTGTTATTACTATATCAAATTGCAATTTTTGTATTAAGTAATTGCTTACATTATCTAAAAACGTTTATAAATTTCTTCTATACAAGTATTAATTCATATTAATATTTCTAGATTTTTAGAAAGTAGCAATATAATACTTTAAATATTCTTAAGAATATTTGTATTAGATTAATGTACTTTTACTTCAAACACTTATAATAACAAAATTAAAATTAACAAGCTTAATATCTATTATAAAAATTGTATCTACTTGAAGAACTAACTATTGCAAATAAATATTTATTTTATTTTTTACTCTTTTTC
>JAABUQ010002241.1_pt1 | contig 38953 bp, 28 predicted proteins | sample 5560001 | NCBI WGS metagenome assembly JAABUQ01 (sample SAMN10711888, study PRJNA513371) | rock metagenome | isolation source: Antarctica rocks | place: Antarctica: Victoria Land, Finger Mt nord | collected 2015-12-18 | reverse complement strand
CGACCGGCCATGATGCGTGGTGGGGCTCGCCGCGCTCGACCCACCTTACAGGTTTTTAATAATATCAGCACAACTGGGCTTCGGGCGAGCCGAGGGCGGTGGCGGCCATCCGTCGGGCGGCCTCGGGGCGGTCGGCGGAGCCGGCGGCGGCCTCGACCCGGGCGAGCCAGCCGGGGGCCGGCTCGCCGCCGAAGAGGAGGTCGGCGAGGAAGCGGGGGAGGTCGTCGCGGCCGTGGCGGGCGAGCAGGGCGAGGGGGTCGAAGGGCAAGGGGCGGCCGACCCCCCGGCCTTCGACGAGGGCGGCGGCGTAGTTGGCCCGGGCGACGACGGCCCTCGTGCCCAGCCAGGCCCGGCCGCCGGGCCAGCCGCCGACGTTGGGCGGGTAGAACAGGTCCTGGCCGAGCCTGGCGCACCAGTCGGCCAGGACCAGCGTCGACGGCGGCGGGTCGAGCAGCTCCAGCGCCCGGGGGGGTGAGAGGACCGCCTCGACCGGCCCGAGGACCCGGTTGCCGAGGTTCCCCGGCCCGAAGAACGCCCGGGAGCGGAGGATCGTGGCGACCCCCCGGCCGACGTCGAGCCGGTCGCCCTTGAGCCGATCGGCCAGGGCCGCGACCCCCTCGGACCCGACCGCCCCCTCGCCGAAGAAGGCCCCGACCAGGCGGGCGGCCAGGCGGGCCGGGGTGGCCGGGTGCCCGAGGAGGATGTCGACGAGGTCGGCGCCGGTCCAGTTCCCCGACCGGCCGAGGATCGTCTTGGGGCCGTCGTCGTGGCGGGCGGCGACGTCCTGGAACTTGCCGCCGTCGCCGGTCCAGCCGGTCAGGGCCCGGGCCGCTTCCTTGACGTCGGGCTCGGCGTAATGGCCGACGCCGAGGGTGAACAGCTCCATCAGCTCGCGGGCGAGGTTCTCGTTCGGGTGGCCCTTGCGGTTGCTCGGGGCGTCGAGGTACTTCAGGAGCGCGGGGTCGCGGACGGCGGCGTTGAGGAGGTCGGCGAAGGGGCCTCGGGCGAGGCGGCGGAGGGTGTCGTTCTGCCCCCGGATCAGCCCGAGGTCCTCGACCTTGGCGTTGGACGTGGCGAAGTGGTCGTGCCAGACCAGGGTCAGGCGCTCGCCCAGGGGGTCGGGGCCGAAGGCCATCCGGAAGGCCCACCAGGCCTTGAGCCGGCCGGGGTCGGACGAGGCCAAGGCGGCGTCGGCCAGGAGCTTCGAGGTGTCCTCGAACCCCTCGGGGACGCCGGAAAGCCGGCTCGTGCCGTCGAGCAAGCGGCCGACGCTCTTCTCCGGCCCGTCGGCGAGGTCGCGTCGCAGCTCGGCCCAGTTGGCCCCGAAGCCGCCTCGGCGGTGGAGGTGGACGACCCTCCGGAGGTCCCACGGGTTCGAGGCGTCGGGCACGTAAGGGGCCCAGGGGTCGGCGGCTTCGGGCTTTGGCGTCATGGGTCGGGGTCCATCGGTCGGTCTCGAAAGCGGGGCCGATCGCCCGCCCCTCCGCAAGGGAAAGAGGGGCGATCGGCCCCGAAGTGGCCAACTTTCCGGCGGGATCGCGCGAATCCGGTCAGTCCCGGCGCCGGGCCTGGAGTTCGCCGAGGTCGATTTCGTCGCCCGGCTTGGGGTTCAGCTCGTCGCCGAGGGTGGCGTATTCCTCGTTGAGGAAGATCCGGTGCGAGGCCCCGGGGATCATCCCCTCGACCCGGAACCGGCCGTCGCCGTCGGTCCGGAACGGGCTCGGGAGCCGGCTGGCGTGGGCCACGTCGACCCGAAATCCCACGCCGGCCCTGGGCTTCCCCTCGGCGTCGACCAGCCGCCCCCGGGCCGAGGCCCAAGGTTGCAAGGCGACCGCGAGCGGCCCGGGCTCGTCCCCCCGGATCACGGCCGAGGCGGCGAGCTTGCGGGCCTCGTCGCGGAACAGGAGCGTCCGGGTCGGCACCGGGTCGGGCCGGAACAGGGCGGCCAGCTCGCGGTCGACCTCGGGGTCGGACTTGGAGGCGACCCGGATCGAGAATTCCCCCTTCTCCAGGGCCTCCCAGGCGTTGCCCTCCTTGAGGTTGGCGTCGCTGAACCGGACCCCTTCGAGGGGCCGCCCGTCGGGGCCGGAGACCCGCCCGGACAGCTCGCGGCCGGAGTCGACCGTCAGGTCGCGGGTGACGACCGTCTCCCCCTCGGCCGGGTGGATCTCGGCGAACCCCTGGATCAGCTCGGGGGCGAACATCGGCGTCGTGTTCGTCGACAGCTTGTTGGTCACCTCGGGCCGATCGGCCGAGGCGGGCACGAACGACGCGGCGTCGCCCCCCTGGACCGAGAGCAGCCCTCGGCCCGGCAGGCCGACCGCCCGGTAAGACCCGTCGGCCTCGGTCCAGTTCTCCTGGAACGCCCATTCGAGCCCAGTCACCCCCTTCAAGGCCGGGTTGTCCTTGAAGGCGTGGTAGCGGACCAGGGCCCGGACCGGCTTGCCCGTGGCCCGGTCGGTCACGCGCCCCCGGATCGTGATCCCGCGCCGCAGGGCCACGTCCGCGACGATCGGCTCGACGCCCGGCGGCCCTTCCTCCACGTCGACGATCTCGCCGAGGTAGCCCCCATCGACCGGGGGCGTCACGCGGACCTGCTTGCCGTCGATGAGGTAGGTCCGGCGGACCGGGACGGGCCCGTCCCGCTCGATCGGCGGCAGGACCATGATCCGATTGCCCTTGCCCCGGGGCATCCCGACGAGCCGGAACCGGCCCTGGGCGTCGGCCGTCGTCCGGACGATCTGGGTGTTGCCGATCGGCCGGTCGGCCATCTGGTAGCTCCGGACCGAGACGCCCGGGATCGGGGCCCCGGTCGCCTTGTCGCGGACCGTGCCGACGATCGGCCGGGTCGGCGCGGCGGCGTGGGTGAAGGCCCGGCCGTGGAAGGTCTCCCGGATCGCGAAGACGGGGCCTTCGGCCGCCATGTTGGGCGGGAAGACCGGCAAGGTGAGCCCGGCCATCGCGCGGGTCAGGGCGTGCAGCTCGGAGCTCCGGATGGTCGGCCCTTCGACCCTGAGGCCGACCATCCGCTCGCGGCCGATCCCGGCCAGTCGGAACCGGCCGTCGGCGTCGGTCGAGGTCGACAGGCCGAGGTCCGAGTCGCGGAGGTAGGTCGGGTCGAGATGCTCATTGTTCAGCTCATACCAGGTCTTCTGGCCGAGCCGGGCCGCCTCGATCCAGGCGTCGAGGGTGCCGGCCTTGGGGGCCTGGATGCTCTCGACCCGGACCGAGACCCCGACGACCGGGCGGCCTTCCAGGTCGAGGATTCGGCCCTCGATCGGGGCGTCGTCGAGGGCGAGCGTCAGCGTCGCCTCGCCGCCGGCCTCGCCGACGGCGCCGAAGCCCGGGCCGAAGCCCTCGGCCAGGGCCAGGAGCTGGCCTTCGAGCCCCTTCCAGCCGGCCCGGTGGGCCTCGCCCTCGGCCCGGTCGATCGCGAACCGGAACCGGCCGTCGGCCCCGGACACGGCATGGACCTTCGGGCGGACCGGCGACACCGACTCCTCGCCGATCCAGTCCAAGGGCCGGTAGATCCGGGCCCCGGCGACGGGCTTGCCGTCCGGCCCGACCACCCGGCCCGCCATCTCGGCCGGGTCGGCCGGCTTTGACGCCGTCGCCTGGGCCGGCGCGGGAGTCGGCGACGGCGCCGGGGCCCGGGCCATCGGCGGCCGGGCTCCGATCGGCGGGGCCTGGGCCGGGCCTCGGCCGAGGGCCAGGAGGCCGGCGATCAGGCCGGCCGAGCCGACGAGGAGCGACGCGGCGAGGCCCAGGCGGAGCGAGGCCAGGGCCGAGGCCAGGCCCAAAGTCCCCGCGACCCCCGGGGCGGACAGGGCCGCCCGGACCGCGGCGGCGGCCCGGACGGCGGGGACGGCGGCCGGGGCCTCCTGGCCGAGGGCGACGACGAGGGCGCCGGCCGGGGTCCCCAGGCCGCGCCGAGCGAGGCGGGTTCGGAGCCGCTCGCGGGCCCGGTCGAGTCGCCCTCGGACTGACCCTTCGGTCCAGCCCAGGCGGTGGGCGGCCTCGGCCTTGGAGAGGCCTTCGAGGTCGCAGAGGACCAGGGGCAGGCGGTAGACTTCGGGCAGGCGGTCGAGCTCGGCGTGGACGGCGGCGCGGAGGTCGGCGTCCCCCTCGGCCGGCCCGGACTCGGCCCGGGCCAGGGCGGCGGCCCGCTCCGAGGCCCGCCGGCGAGCCGCCTCCGAGCCGACCCGGACGGCCTCGCGGTAGGCCACCCGGTGCAGCCAGCCGCCAAGGGCGCCGCCCTGGGTGATGCTGGCCGACCGCCTGGCCAGGGCGACGAAGGCGGCCTGGAACGCATCCTCGGCGTCGTGCGGGTCGCGGAGGACCGCCCGGCACGTCGCCCAGACCATCGACCCATGCCGATCCACCAGCGCCTCGAAGGCCCGCTCGTCGCGGTCCAGGGCGAACCGGGCCAGGAGCTGGCCGTCCCCCTGGGCCGTCGCCGCCCCCTCCTCGAACAGCCGGGCCACCTGCCGCATCGCCGCGTTCGCCATCATGCTTCGGCCTCCCCCCGGACCCATCCACCCGAACCGCCATGATGAGGGGCCGAGGCCCGGAAACGACACGGTTTTTCCCCGAATTCCGCGCGGATCAGGGACCGGGGCGGGCCTTGAGGTCGCCGAGGTCGAGGTCGTCGCCCGCCCTGGGGGTCAGCGCGTCGCCCAGGAGGTACCCTTCGTCCCGGTTCGGGGCTTCGAGGAAGATCCAGTGCGAGGCCCCCGGGATCAGCCCTTCGACCCGGAACCGGCCGTCGTCGTCGGTCTGGACCCGGGCCGGGATCAGCGCGGCGTCGTCGAACTCGAACGACATGGGATTGGCGGGCCTGGGCTTGACCACGCCGGGGAGCCTGAGGGCGTCGGCGACCTCGACCGCCAGGTTGATCCAGGGCCTGGCCTCCCCCCGAGCGTCGACCAGCCGCCCTCGGACGCTGGCCCAGGGGCGGAGCGGGACCGCGACCGGCCCGGCCTCGTCCCCCCGGATCGCGACCGAGCCGGCCAGCCGCCTGGCCTCGTGGCGGAACAGGAGCATCCGCGTCGGCGAGGCCCCGAGCAGGGCCGCCACGTCCCGCCCGGCCTCGGGGTCGGGCCTCGACGCGACCCGGATCGACAGGTCGGCCTCGGGCCGGGTCCGCCAATTCTTCCAGTCCTGGGTGCTCGTGTCGCTGAACCGGGCCCCGGCCAGGGGCACCCCGTCCTCCCCGACGGCCCGCACCGCCAGGCGACGCCCGGAGTCGACCGCGATGTCGCGGCTCACGCCCGCGTCCCCCTCGCCGGGGGCGACCTCGGCGAACCCCGAGATCAGCTCAAGATGGGCCTCGGGGATGGTCTGCCTCATCAGGTCCGCGTTCGCTTTGGGCCGGCTCGCCGCGACCGGCAGGAAGATCGGTTCCCCGTCGGTCGCCAGCGGCCCCGAGGCCGAGACCAGCCCCCGGCCCGCCAGGCCGACCACCATGAATGACCCGTCGGCGCCGCTCCAGGAGCGTTCCTGAAACGGGAATCGGTCGCGCCCGAGGTCCAGGTGCGGGTTGTCCCGGAAGGCGTGATAATGCACCTCGGCCCGGACCGGCTTGCCCGTGGCCCGGTCGACGACCCGCCCCCGGATCGCGACGCCGTGCTCCAGGGCCACGTCCAGGGTGACCGGGTCGGTGCCCGGCGGCCCCTCGGCGACTTCGACGATCGAGCCGAACGCCGGCATCCCGGCCGGGGGCTCCGCGAAAATCTGGTTGCCCGGGCCTCGGGGCATGCCGACGAGGCGGAACCGGCCCTGGGCGTCGGCGGTCGCCCGGACGATCTGGCCGTCCCCGCCCGTCCCGTCGGCCATCCTCCAGCCCTGGATCGTCACCCCGGGCAAGGGGAGGCCGGTGGCCTTGTCGCGGACCGTGCCGACGATCGGCCGGGTCGGCGCGGAGGCGTGGGTGAAGCTCCGGCCGTGGATGGTCGCCCGGAGCGAGGCCGACTGGTCTTTGCCGAGCGGCTGTCGAGGGAAGGCCCGCGCGAGGAGGTCGGGCATCTTGCGGGTCAGGGCATGCACCAGGGAACTCCGGATGGTCGGCCCTTCGACCACGAGGGTGACGATCCGCTCGCGGCCGATCCCGAGCAGGCGGAACCGGCCCGAGGCGTCGGTCGTGGCCTTCGGGCCGAGGCCCGAGCCGCGGAGCAAGTCCGGTCCGAGCAGCGCGTTACTCAGCTCAGACCACGCCTTCCGGTCGAGCCGGGCCTCCTCGATCCAGGCGTCGAGGGTGCCGGTCTTGGGGACCTGGACGCTCGCGACCCGGACCGAGACGCCGGCGACCGGGCGCCCCTCCAGGTCGACGACCCGCCCCTCGATCGGGGCGTCGTCGCGGGCGAGGGTCAGCGTCGGCTCGCGCCCGGGCTCGCCGGCCGGGCCGGAGGTCGGGCCGAAGCCGTCGGCCAGGGCCAGGACGTGGCTCCCGGCCCCCGCCCGGGCGGGGTCGGGGTCGTCCCGCTCGACGCTGAACCGGAAGCGGCCGTCGAAGCCGGTCCGGGCCCTGGGCTCGGGTCGGGCCGCGACCTCGGGCCGGGCGGGCCGCCGGTCGGGCCGCTCCCAGTCCATCGGCAGGTAGACCCGGGCCCCGGCGACGGCCTCGCCGTCGGGGTCGACCACCCGGCCGGCCAGCGTGGCCGACCCTTCGGGCGCCGCGCTTTGGGCCGGGATCGGCCCGGGGGTCGGGATCGGGGCGGGCGCCTGGCGAAGGTCGGTCCCGGGCGGCCCGGCGGCCGGGCCTCGGCCCATCACGACCAGGCCGATCGACCCGAGCAGGGCCGCCGCGACGCCGAGGCGGATCGAGGGCAGGGCCGCGAGCCAGGCCGAAGCCCCCGCGACCCCCGGGGCGGCGGCCAGGGCCGCGCGGACCGCCCCGGCGACCCGGGCGGCGGAGACGGCGGCCGAGGCCTCCCGCCCCAGAGCCGCGACGGCCGCCCCGGCCGACGCACCCAGGCCACGCCGGGCCAGCCGGCCCCGGAGGACGACGCGGGCCCGCTCCAGACGGCCCCGGACCGACCCCTCGGTCCAGCCCAGTCGGTGCGCGGCCTCCCCTTTGGTCAGGCCTTCGAGGTCGCAGAGGACCAGGGGCTGGCGGTACGCCTCGGGCAAGCGGTCGAGCTCGGCGAGGATCGCCGCCCGGAGGTCGCCGTCGTCCGGTTCGGGGTCCGGGCCGCGGTCGGGCCGGTCCCGGGCGGCGGCGCGCTCGGAGGCCCTCCGCCGGCTCGCCTCGGTCCCGACCCGGACGGCCTCGCGGTAGGCCACCCGGTGCAGCCAGGCCCCCAGCGCCTCGGGGCGGCGGACCGTTCTCGACCGCCTGGCCAGGGCGACGAAGGCGGCCTGGAACGCGTCCTCGGCGTCGTGCGGGTCGCGGAGGACCGCCCGGCACGTCGCCCAGACCATCGACCCATGCCGATCCACCAGGGCCTCGAAGGCCCGCTCGTCCCCCCCCTCGACGAACCGGGCCAGGAGCGGGCCGTCCCCCTGGCCGGCCGACGCCCCCTCGAACAGCCGGGCCACCCGCCGCAGCGTGCCGTCCGCCATCATCATCGCCTGGCCCCCTTCCTCGACCGGATTGGTTCGATCCGCCCTGATGAGGGGCCATGCTCGGGCCTCGACGCGGGGATTCTCGAAAATCCGCCGGCTGGCCGAGCGGCCCGTGATCACTCGGGCTTCTCGGCCTTCCCCTCGACGAAGCGGACCCAGGTGGCCAGGCTCTCGGCGAAGTCGGCCGGGAGGGCATGGCGGGCCTGGCCCTCGGCGATCCGGAGCTCGACCCGGGCCCCGGCCGACTCGGCGAAGGCGGCGTCGTCGCGGGCGAACCCGAGGTTGCCGGCCCCCTCGCCCGAGCCGCAGAGGCAGACGAAATTCTGGCGGCGGTTCTCCTCGGTCGGGGCGAGCCGGCTCAGGCGGTAGAACCGGCGGATCGCCCCCGGCGAGATCACGACCGCCCCCCGGTACTGCTCGGGCCGGGCGAAGGCGACCTCGAAGGCCACCTGACCCCCCTGCGAGAAGCCCAGGGCGATCCGCGGCCCCGGCTTGACCGTCAGGCGGTCGCCCAGGCTCGCCAGGCAGCGGTCGACCTGGGCGGCGTCGAGCCCGTGGTCCTCCGACCAGACGAACGACCGCCGGCCGGTGGGGATCGTCCCGCTGACGCCGACGAACGCCAGGTTCAGCTCGTCGGCCGCCCCCTGGAACGCACCCCCCTCGACCAGCCCCTCCGGGCGGTCCCCCTGGCCGTGGAGGCAGACGACGACGCCGATCGGCGTGCCGACCCGATACCCCCCGGGCACGACCAGGGCCGTCCGGCAGTGGCCGGTGCTCGCCCAGTAGGCGTTGCACCGCTTCAGGAACGGGACGATCGCCGGCCACCGGGGGTCGGCTCGGGCCGGGGCGAGGTCGGGGTCCTGCGCCGCCCAGGTCGGGTCGACGCCGTCGCCGAGCGCGGCCTCCTGGAGCCAGTAGAGGGCGGCCTCGACGTCGCCGGCCCGGGCGAACCGGCAGGCCAGGCGGTACTCGCTCCCGCCGCCGGCCCGGATCGCCAGGTCTTCGAGCCGGGCGGCCTCGCGGTACTCCCCACGCCGGGCCAGGTCGTCGGCCGAGCCGGCCAGGGCCGAGGCGTCCCCCCGACCCGGGGACGCCGGGCCGCCCCCGGCCGTCGGCTCCGGCGGCCTCGGCAGCTCGAAGGGCCGCGCCGGGGGCTCGGACGGCCCGGGGCGGCCGGCCGGGGCGTCCGGCCGGGGCAGGGTCAAGGGAGGGGCGGCCTGCCCGGGGATCGAGCCGGGCTGGCAGCCCCCGGACCCGATCCAGCCGACCAGGGCGAGGGCCGCGAAGCCGGCGCGGCCCGGGTGCGAACGGGTCGGCATGACCGAAGACCTCGAAGAATCCGAAGGCCGGGCGACGGTCGCGCTAAGAGGGGGGCCCGACGAGTCTTCGAGGGGACGCGCGGAGCTTCCGGCCTGGTTGCCAGGCTATCGCGACCGGACGGCCGCCGCAACGAATCTCCCGGGGGAGACCGGCAATCCGGCAATCCGCGCCGATTCGAGCTTAATCCGGCCGAGCCGACGCCGGGCGACGGCCTCAGTGCAGGACCGCGACCGGCCGAGGGCCCTCGCCGGGCTCCGGCCTCGGGGCCTTGCGGACGACCAGCAGGGCCACCGCGACGGCGGAGCCGCCGAAGGCCGCCTCGACCAGGAAGCCCCAGCGGTAGCCGGCCACGCTGGCCGCCGCCTCGCCCAGGCCGAGCCCTCGGGCATGGCCCGCGGCGGCGGCGGCCACGTTGAGGACCACCGCCAGGCCCAGGGCCTGGCCGATCGACTGCGAGGTCTGGAGCAGGCCCGAGGCGAGCCCCTGCTCCTCGTCGGGCATGCCCGAGGTGGCGGCGATCATGCTCGCCAGGAACCCCAGGAGGATGCCCACCGGCGTGATCAGCAGCGCCGGGAGGAGCTCGATCCAGTAGGCCCCCCCGGGGGTGATCGTCATCAGGAGCAGGACCGCGGCGGCGAAGATCCCCGAGCCCCAGGCCATGATCGGCCGGGGCCCGAAGCGGTCGACCACCCTGGGGACGATCCGGGCCGCCACGAACGCCACCGCCGCGTGCGGCAGGAAGGCCAGGCCGGTCCGCATCGTCGAGTAGCCCAGCCCTTGCTGCATGTGGAAGGTGACCAGGAGGATCATCGCCGGGACGCCCGCGGCCAGGAAGAAGCCGACGATGTTGGCCCCCATCAGGTCGCGCCTGGTGAAGACCCCCAGCGGTACCAGGGGGTGGGCGACCCGGGACTCGACGGCGACGAAGCCGCCCAGGGCCGCCAGCGAGGCCGCCAGCAGGGCGATCGTCTGGGGCGACCCCCAGCCGGCCCGCTCGGCGTCGGACAGGGCGTAGACCAGGCTCGCCGACGCCAGGGTGATCAGGGCCGACCCGCCGAGGTCGAACCCCACGACCTCGCCCCGCTCGGGATCGCTCGCCAGGAGCCGGGGGGCGAGGGCGACCACCGCCAGGCCGATGGGCACGTTGATGAACATCACCCACTCCCAGCCCGCCGAGTCGGTCAGGAAGCCGCCGAGCATCATCCCCACGCCGAATCCCACGGTGCTCATCGTGCCGAACCAGCCCATCGCCCGGTTCCGCTCCGGCCCCTCGGCGAACGTCGTCGTCAGCAGCGACAGCGACGCCGGCGCCACGATCGCCCCGCCGATCCCCTGCAACGCCCGGCTCGCCACCAGGACCCAGGCCCGCCCGGCGAACCCGCCGAGCAGCGACGCGGCCGAGAACAGGAGCAGCCCGAGCATGAACACCCGCCGCCGGCCGAACAGGTCCGCCGCCCGGCCGCCGAGCATCAGGAACCCGCCGAAGGCCAGGGCGTAGGCGCTGATGACCCACTGGAGCCCGGAGTCGCTGAAGCCCAGCTCGCGCTTCATCGACGGCAGGGCGACGTTGACGATCGAGAAGTCGAGGATCAGCATCAGCTGGGCGACGCAGAGCAGGGCCAGGGCCGCATCCTTGGCGGTCCCGAGCCTGGGCGGGGCGATCGTCGAGGAGTCTGGCACGGCGGCCTCATCGGGGCGAGGGTGGGGACCGCGAGGGGGGATCGCGAAGGCGGGTCGCCCCGATTCTAGGCCGGCGGTCAACCGGCCCCTCGGCCGGCCCCGGGCCATGGCGGTGCCCTTGCCCGCCCGCCATAATGAGCCGGGCGGCGAAAGCCAGGCAAGGCGAAGCGGCGGATCGAACACCAGGAAGGGGCGCGGCCAAGGGATGACGACACCCGAACAGTTGATCGCCGAGGAGGCGGCCCGGGCCGGCGGCGCGGTGGCCTCGCGGTACTTCCGCGAGGGCGTGGCGATGCGGGCCAAGGACGTCGCCAACCTCGTCTCCGACGCCGACATCGAGGCCGAGCACGCCATCGCCGCCGTGATCCGCCGGGCCTTCCCCTCGCACGCGATCCTCGGCGAGGAGGCCCACCAGGCCGACGCCGGGGCGGAGCACCTCTGGGTCGTCGACCCGATCGACGGCACCACCAACTTCTCCCACCAGATCCCCCACTTCGCCGTCTCGGTCGCCTACTACCACGCCGGCGTCGCCCAGTGCGGCGTGGTCTACAACCCGATCCGCGAGGAGTGGCACACCGCCGCCCTGGGCCGGGGGGCCTACCACGACGGCAAAGTCGTCCGGGTCGCCGAGGCGGCCGGGCTCGACGAGGTCCTCGTCGGCGTCGGCTTCTACTACGACCGCGGGGCGATGATGGAGGCCACCCTGGCGGCCATCGGCGACCTCAAGCGGTTCCCCGTCCACGGCATCCGCCGCTTCGGCACCGCCTCGCTCGACCTCTGCGCCGTGGCCCTGGGCCGCTACGGGGCCTACTTCGAGTACGAGCTGTCCCCCTGGGACTTCGCCGCCGGCCGCCTCTTCGTCGAAGAAGCCGGCGGCCGGGTCACCGACGCCCGAGGCGGCCCCCTCCCCCTGGCCAAGTCGAGCATCCTCGCCACCAACGGCCCCCTCCACGACGCGATGATCGCGATCCTCGCCCCCCATCACCCGGGCGGCCCGGGCTGAACACGGCCGAGGCCGCCCGACCCTCCGGGTGTTCTCCCCAACCACCTCGGTGTGGTAGAATTTCGATGCTAGCCGGATCATAACAGCGAGGAAAGTCAACATGGTTTTCGGCGGCCTTCGGCTGGAAAACTATCGGGGCTTCGAGAACTACCTCCTCTCCGACCTCGCTCGGGTCAACCTCCTCGTCGGAAAGAACAACTGCGGCAAAACCTCAATCCTCGAGGCCGTGCAGATCCTGGCATCCCAGGGCGACCCTCGCATCCTCGCCAACATCGCGGTGCAACGGGGCGAGACGGTCACGGGCGTCGGGAGGGACAGGTCCACCTACCCGGATATTTCTCATTTATTTCAAGGCCATCATTTTCGGGTGGGCATCCATTTTCGCATCACGGCCGGCATTGGCTCCGAAGGAGTGAGCGTGCGCGCCGTCGAGTCCGACAACCTCGACGAAGCCCAGCAATTCCTCTTCAAAGAGATGGCGAGGAACCGGCGTTCGGCGGTTCGCCGGTCCCCGCTGGTCGGTCCCGAGCCCAATTTCGCCGTTCTCATCGAAAGTTCTTCAGCTCGCAAGTCGCCAACGGCCTTGCCCGTGACACAAAATGGAACCCTTATATTTGACATTTATGATTCTCAAATAGATGATTTTAGCGATCGACAGCGCGAGTCTACGACGCCAATCCGATCAATCACTGCAGAATCTCTCGAGCTTTCCTCGATGCGAGAGATGTGGAATAAAGTATTAAGCGAAAGTCGCGAGGGTGAGGTGGTCCAGTCGTTGAAGATCCTGGAACCCGATGTGGCGGACATCTTCCTCCTCTCCAGCAGCGATTATGACGGATGGGGACGGTCGAAGTTTCTCGTCGGTTTCGAGGACCAGAAGCGCAAGAGGATCCCGCTGGGCAGCTTCGGCGAGGGAATGAGGCGGATGCTGGCGTTGTCCCTCTCGCTGAATCAGGCCCAAGGCGGCATCCTTTTGGTTGATGAGATTGATACCGGTTTGCACTATTCGATCCTGGGCGACATGTGGTTGCTCGTCGTCAACGCGGCCATCCAGTACGACCTCCAGGTCTTCGCGACGACGCACAGCCTCGACTGCATCCGGGGCTTGGCATGGCTCTGCGAGAATCATCCGGAGTTGGCGGGCGAGGTCTCGGTCCAGAAGATCGACCGCCGCTTGGACGAGGCCGTCGCCCTCGACTCCGACGAGATTCAACTGGCCGTCGATCAGAACCTCGAGGTGCGGTGATGCCCGCGCCGGCTCCCCGGGCCTGCCTCCACGTGGAAGGCATCGATGATTTCCACACGATTGCCAACTTGGCCAAATTGAATGGATACGATCACCGCTCCGACACGTCCGTGCCCGACATCGAATGCGCGAAGAACGTCGACAAGCTCCTCCGCAAGATCAGCACCGCCGTCCGTTTGGGAGAAGGTCGAACCCTCGGATTCGTCCTGGATGCCGACGACTCGCTGGCCGATCGATGGGCCTCGGTGCGCCAACGGCTGGGCAGCGTCGGGGTGGTGGATGTCCCCCCCGCGCCTCCGGAAGAAGGCTTCATCGGCGAGTCGGCCAGCTTCAAATCGCGGGTCGGTGTCTGGCTGATGCCCGACAACCGGCGGCCCGGGGCGCTGGAGCTTTTCCTCCAGGACCTCATCCCGCCGGACGACCCCATTTTCGAGCACGCCCGGGCGGCGACCGAACGGTCCAAATCGCTGGGCGCCGGCTTCCGCGAGGTCGATACGCTCAAGGCGACGCTTTGTGCCTGGCTCGCTTGGCAGGAAAACCCGGGCCACCCTTATGGGACAGCACTTACAGCAGAATATTTTCACCACAAGCAACCGACCGGACAAGCATTTATCGATTGGTACGCTTCGCTCTATCAACTCCACCCGGTCGCCTGATCTCCCGTCGTCGCGCGGTACGCCTCGGCCAGGTGGTCGACGCCGACGGGGAAGATCGGCGGGCGGATCGAGGGGGGCTCCCAGCCGTGGAGGAAGGCGACGGCGCCTCCGCAGATCCGGCCCTGGCAGGGGCCCATGCCGCACCGGGTCTGGAGCTTGGCGTCGACCCACGAGGTCCGGCCGGCCAGGGCCGAGGCGGGCACGTCCTCGCACCGGCAGACGATCGTCTCGGGCCGGGGGAGGTGGCGAAGCTCGTCGCGGGGGGCGAAGGCCCGATCCAGGCTCCGGGCGAACCGGCGGGCCTTGTCGCGGGCGGGGAAGAGGGCGCGAGCCTCGTCGGGGTGGCCGGAGGAGGCGAGGCCGGCGATCTGGCCTTCGAGCGTCGCCGCCTCCAGGCCGCCGATCCCGGTCGCCTCCCCGGCCGAGAAGATCCCGGCGGCGGTCGTCTGCTGGTAGGGGTCGACCCGGGTGCCTTCGGGGTCGCGGTCGATGGCGCAGCCCAGGAGCCTCGGCAGTTCGAGGTTGGGGATCAGCCCAAATCCGCAGGCCAGGTAGTCGCACGGCTCCTCGCGAAGCCGCCGGCCGTCGGTGATCGTCAGGCTCCCGAGCGACCCGTCCGCCCGAGGGGTCGCCTCGACCGGCCACCAGCCGACCCGGTAGGGGACCAGCCCGAGGTCGAACTTGAGGCCGGCCGCCTGGAGCAGCTTGCCCGGCTCGGACCGGAGGGCCAGGCCGAACCGGGCCAGCCTGGCGGGCGGGGCCTGCTCGACGATCGCCCGGACCCTCGCCCCCTTCTTCTTCAAGGCCGACGCCACCGCCAGCAGGAGCGGGCCCGAGCCGGCGACGACGACGGCCTTGCCCGAGATCGGCAGGCCCGACTTGACCATCGCCTGGAGCCCGCCCGCTCCCATCACGTTGGGCAGGGTCCAGCCCGGGAACGGCAGGAACAGCTCGCGGGCCCCCGTCGCCAGGATCAAGCGGTCGTAGGCCAATTCGACCAGCCGGCCGGACGACTCCGCCACCAGGGCCCCAGGCCCGGCCGGGCCGACGACCCGGGTCGATGTCAGCGCCTCGAAATCCGCTTCCCGGGCCTTGCGGAACCAGGCGGAGGCCTCCCGGCTCGCGGGCCTGGCCCGCTCGTTCCGCCAGATCTGCCCGCCGAGGTCCGGGTTGTCGTCCACCAGGGCCACCCGGAGCCCCCCTCCCGAGGCGGAGACCGCCGCCGCCATCCCCGCCGGGCCCGCGCCCAGGACCACGACGTCGAAGCCTCGCGTCGGGATCGGCCGGGGCCCTTCAAGATCCGCCATCGGTGCGGACCTCCATCCCGTCCCGGCAGGGGGTCTGGCAAGTCGCCCGCTGGGCCCGGCCGTCGACCTCCGCCCGGCACTCGAAGCAGATCCCCATCCCGCACAAAGGCCCTCGGGGCTGGCCCGTCACCGAGCGCCGGATCGAGGCCGAGCCCGACCGCAGGATCGCCGCCGCCACCGAGGTCCCCGGCGGCACGGCGATCGATCGGCCGTCGATCGTCAGCAGGATCGAAGTTGCGGGCATGGAACCAGGCTCCGGGGGCGGTCAGCGGTCGGCGGCGGTCGGCTCGTCATGCGACCACCAGGAATCGCGAGGGCAGGTAGGGGGCCGAGGGGATGGCGGGGGGGCGGCCGGCGATCAGGTCGGCGAGGATCTCGGCGGTCCCGAGCGAGGTGGTGATCCCCAGGCCTTCGTGGCCGAGGGCGAGGTGGAGCTTGGGGATCTCGGGGTGGGGGCCGATGATCGGCAGGGAGTCGGGCGTGGCGGCGCGGAAGCCGGTCCAGGCCCGGATCGCCGAGAGGCGGGCCAGCCCAGGCATGTAGAGCAGGGCCCGGTCGATCATCCGCCGGAGCATCGCCGGCTCGACCGCCGGGTCCTCGACGTCGTACTGCCGCGACGAGCCGATCAGGAGCTGGCCGGTCGCCCGGGGCTGGACGTTGAAGGCGACCGAATCATGGTCCGAGCCGTGGGCGCTCTTGAGGTAGCCCAGCTCCAGGATCTGATGGGTGACGACCCCGGGGTGGCGGTCGGTGATGACCAGGTGCCCCTTCCTCGGGCGGATGGCCAAGCCCGGGGTGAGCGAGGCGGCCCGCGCTCCCGAGGCGTTGACGACGAGGTCCCCCTCGACGGTCGAGCCGTCGAGCAGGCGGACGGCCCCTTCGCCGATGGCCGCGACCGGCACGCCGAGCTTGACCGTCGCGCCGAGGGCCACGGCCTCGTCGAGCAGGGCGGCGGCCGCGCAAGGGGGGTAGACCACCGAGTCGCCGGGAATCCGGAGCCCGCCGAGCAGGCCGGGGCGGAGGTTGGGCTCGGCCCGGAGCAGGTCGGCCGAGTCGAGGACGTCGGCGGCCACGCCTTGCTCGGCGAAGAACCGGCCTTTGCGGGCGACCTCGGCCATCTCCTCGTCGTCGGCGGCGACCCAGAGCGTCCCGCACCGGCGGTATTCGACGGTCGGGGGCATCGATTTGACCAGCTCGTCCCAGAGGTCGCGCGAGTAGCGGCAGAGGGCGAACTGGGCGTCGGAGTCGTCCATCGCCACGACGTGGCCCATGCCCGCCGCCGTGGCCCCGCTGCCGACCGGCTTCGGGTCGATCACGACGACGGCGAACCCGTCGCGGGCCAAGGTCCGGGCGCACGCCGCCCCGACGATCCCGGCGCCGACGACGATGGCCCGTCCCTGGTCCGATCGACGGGCGCTCATGGGCGAATCCCCATCCGGAACGGATCGTCGGCCTGGATCAGGAGCGTGGCCTCGGCCGTCACATAGGCCGTGCCCCGGACGTCGGGGACGACCCGGCCGTCGGTCATCGCGGCATAGGACCCTTCGAAGATGCTGCCGATCAGGCTCTCCTGCCGCCAGACCTGGCCTTCGCCGAGCTTGCCGTCGGCCGCCAGGCACGCGAGCTTGGCGCTGGTGCCGGTGCCGCAGGGGGAGCGGTCGTAGGCCCGGCCCGGGCAGAGGACGAAGTTCTTGCTGTCGGCGACGCTGGACGGGCCGAACAGCTCGACGTGGTCGATGACGCCGCCGTCGTCGCCGGCAACGCCCTGGCGCTCCAGCCCCTGGCGGACCTTCCAGGCGAAGTCGGTCAGGCGGTCGAGGTTGGCCAGCTCGATCGATTGACCATGGTCCTCGACCAGGAAGAACCAGTTGCCGCCCCAGGCGACATCCCCCCGGACCGGCCCATGCCCTTCGACGTCGACCACGACCCCCTTGGCCGCCCGGTAGCTCGGGACGTTGCGGACGGTCACGTCGTTGGGCCCGTGCAGGGTGGCCTCGACCGTGCCCACCGGCGTCTCGATCCGGTGCGTCCCCGGCCCGACCCGCCCGAGGTGGGCGAGCGTGGCGAGCAGGCCGATCGTGCCGTGCCCGCACATATTCAGATAGCCGACGTTGTTGAAGAAGATCACCCCCGCCGCCGACGACGGGTCGACCGGCTCGCAGAGCAGGGCCCCGACCATCGGGTCCGACCCTCGGGGCTCGCAGCAGACCGCCGAGCGGAACTCGTCGAACTGGTCGCGGAAGACCGCCCGCCGGGCCGCCAGGTCCCCCCGGCCCAGATCCGGCCCGCCCGAGACGACCACGCGGGTCGGCTCGCCGCCGGTGTGGGAGTCGATCACCTCCGCTCGCTGGGTCGTCATGCGTTGATCTCGCGGTGATGGGCCGACCGCCCCGTCAAACCTCCGCCAAGGCCTTGGGCCGGGTGGCGATGGCCTTGCGGATGATGGCGAGGACGGCCTCGCGCTCGGGTCCTTCGAGGGTCATCCTCGGGCCTCGGACGGTCTCGGTGCCGTGGCCGCACTCGGCGGCGGCGAGCTTGATGTACTGGACGAGCTTGGGGTGGGTGTCGAGGTGGAGCAGGGGGGTGTACCAGCGGTAGACCTCGCGGGCCTCGGCGAACCGGCCGGCGACGGCGAGGTCCCACAGGAGGCGGTTCTCGCGGGGGAAGGCGTTGACCAGGCCCGAGACCCAGCCCACCGCGCCGAGGATCAGCGACTCCAGCACGAGGTCGTCCACGCCGCAGAACAGGAGGTAGCGGTCGCCCACCTCGTTCTTGATATCCGTAATGCGTCGAGGGTCCTCGGACGACTCCTTGATCGCCACCAGGGTCGGCTCGTCGGCCAGGGCGGCGAAGGCGTGCGGCTTGAGGTCCACCCCGTACGACACCGGGTTGTTGTAGATCATGATCGGCAATTCGGTCGCCCGGGCGACGGCCCGGAAGTGGGCGACGGTCTCCCTCGGGTCGGACTTGTAGACCATCCCCGGCAGGACCATCAGCCCATCAACGCCCGCCTTCAGGGCGTCGGCGGCGAACCGGCAGGCCAGCGCGGTGGTGTACTCGGCGACGCCCGAGAGGACCGGGACGCGCCCGCCGACGTGGTCGACCGCGGCCCTGAGGATCTCCCGCTTCTCGGCCGCTTCGAGCGAGCAGTTCTCGCCCACCGTGCCCAGCAGGACCAGGCCGTCGATCCCCGCCTCGATCATGGCCTCGATGTGGGCCAACGTCGCCGGCAGGTCGAGCGACTCGTCGGGCCGGAACTGCGTCGTCGCCGCCGGGAACACGCCTTGCCAGGTCACGCTCATGGATGCAGATCCTTCGAGGCCAGGGAGTTGACGGTATGAAGAAGGTGCCGGCGGGAGAAGGTCGGAGGCTTCTCGGGAGATTGACCTCGACTCAGGGTCCTCCCGATCCATCCGGAGCGGGCGCAGGCCCCTCGACGAGCGGTGGCAGGAAGGCAAGGATCAGGTCGCGGTTGACCGAATATCCGTTCCCTCGGCGGATCAACAGCCTGTCCTTGACCAGTTCGTTGATGTCTCGCGTCAGGGTTTTGTCCCCTTTCTCCGCATAATCTCTGGCGACCCTGGCGCTGATCTTGGTCAAGTCTTTCCGGGGCACGGCATCAGGGGGCATATCCAACAGCAAATGCTTTCTCCTGGAGCCAACTTTGGTATCATCCTTCCCGAAATATTCGTGGACATAATTCTCCCAAGCCACCCGCCATTGTTGGTCGCGGATGTAATCGAGCTGCTCCCTCAACCCGTCCACGAACCCTTCCACCGCATACAGCAGGAAAGGGATGACGTTACCCCCATTCTGGCTCGCCTGATCCAACTCTTCATAGTAGCGCAGGCGGGTCTTGTTGTAATGGTTGCTCGGCAAATGCCCGGCCGGGAGCGGCACCAATCCCGATTGCATGAGAATTTGATATTCGATCAACCGGGCCGTCCTGCCGTTTCCGTCGCCGAACGGGTGAATCCAGGCAATGTAGAGGTGGGCCATGACGGCCCGGGCGATCGCGTACAGAAATTGGTGCTCAGGCTTCGCGGGTCGCAGCCCTTCGTTGAGCCAATCGCAGAGCCGTTGCAGCAAGTGCTCGCAGTCTTCCCAGGGGGCGCCCCGATACGTACCCACACCGACCGAGCAACGCCGAACCTCACCGGGGAAGACATCCTTCTTGCCCGCTTTCCCCCGGAGGACCAAGCGATTGAACCGACAGATCCGCTCGGGCGTGATCACAACGCGGGGATTGCTGATCACCTCGCGAGCGATCTCGTTGCAAGCGTCGATCACATTTTGGGTTTCGTCGAACAGATATTCTTGCGACTTGGGCACGCCGACCTTGTTGCCCTGCTTGATCTGCTTCCGGATCTGCTCCTCCGACAGGGTGTTCCCCTCGATATGCGTGGTGGCGTGGACCCCTTTCGCCAGGTAAACCTCGTACAGCTTCTCGGCGACCGACGGCTTGAGCGGGACCCCGGCGATGTGCTGGCACTTCGACCTGGCTTCGCCGAGGAGCATCCAAAATTCGAACGGGGCCGCGGTGAGGTCGAGCTGGAACGTGATCCAGGGGTGTGACCTGGAAAATGTCCTGCCCAACGTCCGCCGCAAGCCCTTTGTTCCTGGCATCTTGAGCCCCCCCACGCCGAGCTCATTGTCCCCGAAATTGTCCCGCCGGATTGTCCGGTTTTTGCCCGGTCAATTCAACAGCAAGATCGCCCGCGGGGCCGGTTTACTCGTCCCCTTCGAGGGTCACCGCCATGACGATCGGCGCGGTGTCGTCGGGCCCCTTGATCAGCTCGATCCTGGCGAGGGGCTCGGCCCGCTCGGGCCTGATGGCGAGGTAGCGGATCTGGCGGCCGCAGAGGTTGAAGGCCAGCTTCGAGCCGGGCACCTCGATCGGGCCGATGTAGTCGGCGAAGTGGACGGCGTTGCGGAGGGGGTGGTCCTCGGTCCGGCCGTCGGCGTAGTGGACCCGGACGGTCATGGTGAGGGTGGGCTCGTCCTTGTCGCCCTTGGCGCCCCAGCCGCTGACCCCGCTGAGCAGGTGGATCGCCCTGGCCTGGCCGCTGCACGGGATCGTGACGGACCGGGGCATCCTCGGCGGGAGCGAGCCGTTCGGCCCGTAGAGCATGATCGCGTTGGGCGAGCGGTCCCCCTTCGGGTCGACCAGGACGAACGGGACTCCGGCGAAGGTCTTGGGCGACCAGTCGGGGAAGACCAGGCGCTCGACCGGCGAGTCGGAGGCGTAGAACATCCCCCGGGTGGTGACCACGGTGGCGACCGAGTGGATGTCGATCGGCAGGTACTTGCCCCGCTTCGTGAGGAAGGCCAGGAGGTCGGCCATCCCCTCGGGCCCGAGCTGCTTCTCGAACCCCTCGGGCATCAACGACCGCTTGGAGGCGGCGAACTCCTCGATCTCCTCGCGGAGCACCCGGTGCGACTTGCCCTCGGCGTCGACCAGCTCGACGTCGGTCTTCGACTCGGAGGCGAGCAGGCCGTTGATGACCTGGCCGCCGGTGGTGGCCAGGCTGTACTGGACGAAGTTCCCCTCGACGGACCGGCTCGGGTCGAGGATGTGGATCAGCAGCTCCTCGCGGGGGTGGGCGGCCATCCCGGTCAGCTCGGGGCCGACCTTCCCCCCTTCGCCGCCGTGCTGGTGGCACTTGGCGCACTGCTGGGCGAAGGCGATTTTCCCCTTGGCCGGGTCGCCCCCCTTGAGGACCAGCGGGGCCAGCGAGTCGATCACCTTCTGGCGGTCGGCGTCGGGCAGGCCCCCCCCTCGGGCGATCAGGGCCTTGGCCCGGGCGGCGATGGCGGAATCGGGGTGCGAGGCGAGCGCCTGCGACTGGGCCAAGGACAGGCCGGAGAGCGACAGGTCGCCCCGCTCGGCCCCGTCGAGCAAGGCCGCCGTCCACTCGGGCCGGCCGAGCAGGACCCGGACGGCCTCGGACCGGACCGCCGGGGTCATCTGCGCGACCCGGGCCGCGAGCGCCGGGCCGGCCGAGGGCGACTCGCTCCGGGCCGAGGCGTCGACCAGGCCGAGGGCCAGCCCCTGGGCCGTCCTGGGCGAGATCAGGCCGAGCAGGGCCTCGACGACCTTGGGGTCCCTGGGCCGGAAGTCGACCAGGCGGCCGGCGGCCTCGACCCGGGCGGCCTCGGCCTGCTTCTCGTCGCGGGCGGCGGCCAGGAACGACTCGGCGATCGCCCCGGCGCTCGACTCGATCGCCTTCGAGCCCCAGCGGCCGGCCAGGCCGACGAGCTGGGCCCGGGCGGCCGGCGAGGCCACCTTGAGCAGGGCGACCATCGCCCCCTCGGTCGCCTCGTCCAAGGCCGGCGCCTTGTCGCGCGGCCACCCCTTGGCCAGGCCGGCGACGATGGCGTCGGCCACCCCCCGGTCGGCATTCGAGAGGCCGACCAGGATGTCGACCGAGGCCCCGGCGGCCACCCCCCGGGCGAAGTGCTCGGCCACCCGGCCGGCGACCAGCGCGACGCTCGGCGAGGGCCTGGCCTCCCCCCTGGCGGCGGCGGACGCGGCCTTCAAGAACGGCCGGGCGTGCGTCGAGGCGGCCGAGGTGGCGGCGTCGAGGAGCCAGCGGTCGCCGTCGAACTCCCCTCGGGCCAGGGCCCGGGCCAGGCCCTCGGCGGCGTCCGGCGACTCCGGCGCGTCGGCCAGGGCGAGGAGGGCGGCCAGGCGGACCTGGGGGTCGGGGTCGGCGAGCAGGCCGGCGCTTCGGATCGCGGCGGGCCCCTTCTCGTCGGCCGGCAGGACCTGCGCGGCGTTCCGGCGGACCCCGGCCGACGGGTGGCCCAGGGCGGCGACGGCGGCGGCCAGGGGCTCGGGCTCGCCGATCGCCCCCAGGCCGTGCAAGGTCCAGAGGGCATGGATCGCGCCCGGGTTGAGGCCGATCGCGTCGACCGACCGGTCCTTCACCAGCGCGACGAGGGCAGGGACAACGTCCTTCTTGCCCCGCTCGACGAGGAGCCGCTGGGCGTGGAGCCTCCAGAGCAGGTTGTCGTTGCCCAGGGCGGCGACGAGGCCGGGGCCGTCGCCCGGGTCGAGCCTCGTCGAGGTCACCGCGGCGGCCGAGCCGACCGGGCTGATCCGGTAGATCCGGCCGTGGGTCTTGTCGCGGAGCGGGGTCACATAAGCGGCCCCCTTGCCGGTCTCGAACCCCTTGGGCGTCGGGTTGTGCTGGACGATGTAGTTGTACCAGTCGACGACCCAGACCGACCCGTCGGGCCCGACCTCGGCGACGATCGGCGCGGTCCACTCGTCGTCGGAGGCGACCAGGTTGAAGGCGTTGTGCGAGGCGAAGTCGCTCCCCCTCCGCTCCAGGGCGAACCCGGCGACGAGGTGGCCGGTCGGCTCGGCCACGAAGGCCACGCTGTTCCAGTACGACGGCGGGAAGGCCCGGGCCGTGTACAGGGCGTGGCCGGCGGCGGCGGTGAACCCGCCGTGGAAGTCGACCTGGCGGACCTTCTCGGTCGCCGGGAAGAACCGGTTCGAGTCGGCGATGCTCTGCATCGCGCCCGGGCCTTGCAGGCCGCGGACCTTCTCGTAGTAGCGGTTGGCGACCGGCAGGAAGACGCTGGGGCAGCCGTTGGCGGTCGAGCCGAAGACCAGGCCCTCCTCGCTCAGGCCGACGCCCCAGGAGTTGTTGGTGGTGTTCCGGAGGAATTCGAGCTTCGAGCCGTCGGGCCTGAACCGGTAGATCCCCTGGCGGAACTCGTGGTGCTCGCCGCCGATCTCGCCGCGGAAGCCGGCGTAGCCGACGATCCCGTAGAGCCAGTTGTCGAAGCCGTGGCGGAGGTTGCTCGGCCCGGCGTGGGTGTCGCCGGTCCCCCAGCCGGTGAAGAGGGTCTTGCGGACGTCGGCCTTGTCGTCGCCGTCGGTGTCCTTGAGGAACAGGGTGTCGGGCGCCTGGTGGACGACGAGGCCGCCGTCGGCGAAGGCGAGGCTGGTGGGGATCGACAGGTGGTCGGCGAAGACGGTGAACTTGTCGGCCCGGCCGTCGCCGTCGGTGTCGTCGCAGATGGTGATCCGATCGCGCCCTTCGCCCTTGCGGCGGAGGTCGTTGGGGTAGTCGACGGTCTCGGAGATCCAGGCCCGCCCCTTGTGGTCGAAGGCGAGGGCGACCGGCTTGAAGACCCGCGGCTCGCTGGCGTAGAGCCGGGGCTCGAGCCCTTTGGGCACGGCCAGGTGCTTGATCGACTCGGCGGCTTCGGCCGGGAGCTGCATGGTGCTGATGGCCTCGCCCAGGACGCCCCAGGTCTTGCTCGGCAGGTAGTTGGGGATCTCCGCCGGGGCCTTCTCGACCGGCAGGGGCTTCAAGCCCGAGCCGACCCGGACCCGGCTGTCGAAGACCTCTCCCTTGTGGGCGGACCAGCGGAGCCCGCGCTCGACCAGGTCGACGAAGCCGGGGTGGCCCCAGGTCCGCTGGTCGTGGCCGTAGGCGGTGTAGAAGACCCGCCCCTTGCCCTGGGTCCGGGTCCAGGTCCAGGGCTCGTCGCGGCCCTTCTCGTCGCGGACTTCGAGGACGTGGCGGTCCTGCTCGTTGTGCTTGGCGTGGACGTAGGTCTCGTCCCAGGTCCGGAACAGGTCGAGCCCCTTGGTGATCGGGTGGTCGGGGTCGACGACCTTGACGTCGAAGTCGCCCGTGCCGTGGCTCTTGAACTGGGCGCCGACCAGGCTGATGTACCTCGGCGAGTTGAGGAAGCAGTACGAGGCGCAGTGGATCGGGGCGAACCCGCCCCCCCCTTCGACGTAGTCGAGCAGGGCCTTCTCCTGCTCCGGCTCGATGTGCTCGGAGTTGGCGTAGATCAAGAGGGCGTCATACTTGGCCAGGTTGGCGGCGTTGAGGTCGGCCAGGTCCTGGGTGTAGGTGACGGCGATCCCCCGGACGGCCAGCGCCGGGATGAGCTGGGCCGAGCGGTCGGCCGGGCGGTGGTGGCCCACCTTGTCGCCGAGGAAGAGGACCTTCAAGGGGGGTGCGGCCGGCGCCTTGGCCTTGGCCGGGTCCTGGGCCCGGGCGGGGGTCAGGCCGAGGGCCGTCGCCAGCAGGATCGGCACCAGGGCCGTCGCCAGCGGTCGAGTCCGGGACGTGGAGGGCATGCCGGCGATCTCCGTCAAAGGGTGTGGCCGCGAAGGGGCGGCCCGACTTCGGCTGGGCGGCCTTCGGATCGAGGGGGACAAGGATGATCGAGGCTCGGGTGACCCCGATCGTCGCCGAAGGGGGCCGGGCGGTGCAAGGCTCCCCCCCCGGCGGGCGGGCCAGGGGCTCGGGTCAAGGGGGTGCGGTCGGGGCGCGGGTCAGGACGGTGAGGGCGACCCGGCGAATCGTCAGGGTCTTGCGGACGTCGCTCTGGGTGTTGGCGCCGAAGATCCCGACGTGGAGGTCGGCGCGGCCGTCGAGGAACGTCGAGGGGGCGATCGTCAGGGTGTTGGTGCTCCTGCGGCTCAGGTTCTCGACCAGGAGCGAATACGCCCCGGCGGTCCGGCGGAGGGCCAGCCGGAGGTGGTCGCCGGTGGTGGTCAGGCCGACCTCGTTGATGTCGCGGTCGACCCCGCCGTCGTTGTTGACCAGGAACAGGCTGTAGCGGTCGGCCTCGGGCTGGCGGAGCACCCCCCCTCGGATCGCCCGGTCGCCGGCGACCCCGGCGTAGAGGCCGAACTGGCCGACGACCTCGAGCCGGGGGATGTCGGTCACCTCGGCGGTGAGGGCGAAGTCCTCGGCGCCGGTGAAGCCGAAGTCGGCCAGGCGGAAGCCCAGGTACTCGCCGAGCCCGAGGCCGACCTGCCGGTTCAGGTCGCTCCGGGTGGTCGTCAGCTCCAGGCGGCCCGAGGCCGGCACGAGCCTCAGGTTGGGGTCGGGGCCGGGGAAGGCCGAACCGGTGCCCGGCAGGCGGGCGACCAGGCCCGACCCCCGCCCCTCGGCGTCGAGGATCGAGCCGGCGACGGCCCCCCGGAAGTCGAGCGAGGCCCCTCGGGCGACGATCTCCGGCGGCGGGACGATCGCCCGGGCGAACCGGGCCGGCCCGTCGCCCGGGCCCGGCCCGAGGGCGACCCGCCGGCCGTCGATCGACGCTTCCTGCCCCTGGGCCAAGCGGACCGGGGGGTTGCCCCGGTCGCCGACCTCGGCCGTCAGCGCGCCGGAGAAGACCCGGACCGAGGTCGAGCCGGCGGCGACGGACAGGCCGAACTCGGTCCCGAGGTCGACCACCTTGCCCTGCGGCGAGAGGACCGTGAACCCGCGCGCCCGGGCCGGGACCCGGGCCGAGATCGACCCGCCCAGGAGCCTGGCCCCGTTGCCCGCGAGCAGCTCCAGGGTCGCCGGCCCCTGGAGGATCACCCGGGCCCCGCGGTCGAACTCGACCTCGGCCAGCCCCCGCTCCAGCCGGAGCACCTTGCCTGCGGCCATGTCCCGCCCGGGCGTCTCGCCGGTGTCGGCCCACCGGCAGTCCTGGGCGTTGATCAGCCAGGCCACGTTGGGCCCCTGGGCCTTCGAGCGGCCCGACCACCCCCACGACCCCAGCGCGAAGCCGCCCGCCGCGATCAGCACGCCGGCCGCCGCCAGCCACCGCCGCGAGGCCCGACCTCGGCCTGATCGGACCGGGCCCGCCACCCGCTCCAGGGCCGAGCTCGACGCCCGCCGGGCCCTGGCCGCGAACCCGAGCTCGGCGTGGAGCCGGAAGTAATCGGCGAAGTACCGCCGGGCCGGCCCGCTCGCCAGCAATTCCGCCTCCAGGGCGCGGAACCCGGCCTCGTCGATCGCGTCGTCGCAATAGGCGTCGACGAGGTCGCGGACCGGCTCGGGGACCTCGGCCCCGTCGCCCCGGCTCACGACAGGCCCCCGGGCGCCAGCGAGCGGCGGACGCACTCGAACAGGGCCCGGCGGATCCGCTTGAGCGAGTTGTGGATGCTCCGCGACGACCGGCCCCGCCCCCTGGCCACGTCGGAGACCCGCCCCTCGTCGCTGTAGCAGGCCTCGACCAGCTCGCGGTCGGCCCCCCGGAGCTTGGCCATGCAGCCGGCCAGGGCCTCGCGACGCTCCTCGGCCCGGCCCGGCCCCGCCTCCTCCTGGGCGTCCACGAGCAGCAGGCTCAGGTCGTCGCTGAAATACAGCCGCTGCCGGCTCCGCGCCCTGAGGAAGTTCGACACCTCGAACCGGGCCACCCCGCAGGCCCAGGCCGCGAAGCTCCGCGACGGGTCGAACTGGTCGTACTTGTTCCACATGGCCAGGCTCGTCTGCTGGAACAGGTCGTCGGCGTCGTCGAAGTTACGCACCAGCGAATAGATATAACCGAACACCTGGACCTGGTGGCCCCGGAGCCGCTCGGCGAAATCCAGGGCCCGCCCCGCGTCGTCGTCCATCGCGCTCGGCCGTCGGTGGCGTCGGGCCTCGCCCCGGGGCCCGCCCGAGGTCCGTCCCGACTTCAACCAGGTATCAGCCGCCCGGCCCGGATTGTCACGCGGTTTCCTCGCCATTTGCCGATCGGCCGTCGGTCCGGCCGGGCCCCGAGATCAGGCGACTCGGGCGGCGCCGCCTCGCGAAAGTGTTGACCGGCCTTTTCGACCGGCGGTAGGCTCGGGGCATGACGATCCGCGAGGTGTTGCGCCGGCTCCGATCCGAAGGCTGGGTGCGGGTCAAGGCCAAGGGTGGTCATCGTCAGTTCAAGCACCCGGCCAGGCCCGGTCGGGTCACGGTCTCGGGCAAGCCGAGTCACACGCTCCCGCCGGGGACGTTGGCGAGCATCCGCAAGCAAGCCGGATGGATCGATTGAAGGGGAGGACAATGAGGCGATACGCCATTGTGGTCGAGGGCGCCGGCCCAAATCTGGCAGCGTACGTCCCGGACCTGCCGGGCTGCGTGGCGACGGGCGATTCCGAGGAAGAGGTCGGCAGGCTCATCCGCGAGGCGATCGCGATGCATCTCGAAGGCCTGGCCGAGGATGGACTCCCCATACCCCAGCCGACGAGTCGCGTCGAATACGTCGAGGTCGATGCCTGACGCCGCCACGGGAAAGGCAGGCTTCGGTCCAGGGTCGTATCCTCGCGGAGCTGAGGAATCGCGACCCGCCCGGACATCCATACAGGATCGAACATCGGCCCGGGAATCGCTATAATCAGCCGGTCCGATCGTGCCGGTCCGGCCGCGGACGCGACCCAATTCCGGGGCAGGGGCGGGCTCGAAGGATGATCACGGCGCGGGTCAAGCAACTGATGGAGCGGTGCGAGGCGGGCGACCCGGCCTTCCCGCCCACGGTCTTGTTCGGCGAGCAGTGGCTGCTCCGGGTCACCTGCGACTGGTTCGCCCACCACGGCGGCGACCGCTACCCGCTCTCGCCCAGGCCGGGGGCCCGGTGGTTCTCCGAGGCCTGGCTCCCCTCGGCCTTCATGGCCCGGTTCCGCGGCGACCCCCTGGCCGAGTCGCGGACCCACGCCGACTCCGTGATCGGCCACTTCGCCATCGGCGACCCCGGCACCGCCGGCCTGGCCCTGGCCCCCGAGGCGACCCAGCTCGTCGTGCTCGAAGCGAAGCTGTTCAACCGCCTCTCCGCCGGCGTCAAGAACGCCCCGGGGTTCGACCAGGCGGCCCGGACGATCGCATGCATGGCCGAGATCCTCAGGCGGGCCGACCGCCGGCCCGAGGACGTCGCCGACCTCTCGTTCCTGATCCTCGCCCCCCGGGCCCGGATCGACGACGGCGTCTTCGCGCGGGACACCGACCCCGCCTCGATCCTCGCCAAGGTCCGCCGCCGGGCCGAAGCCTACGGCCCCGACCGCGAAGCCTGGCTCGCCGAGTGGTTCGAGCCCACCCTCGCCCGGCTCGACCTCCGCTGCCTCGCCTGGGAAGACCTCGTCGAGACCGTCGCCTTCCACGAGCCCGCCGACGGCCAGGTCCTCGACGCCTTCTACGGAAAATGCCTCCACTTCAACCGCCCCGCCCAGAGGGCCGCCTACCCCGGCGCCCGTGCCGGCGCCAACCGCCCCTGGACCGGCCCCAAGGGCCAAACCCCCGCCGCCCCCGAGCCCCGCCGGCTCGAACCGGCGAGCCATTGATTGCACCAGTATTATCCGAGCCGACCGAATCCCGACCGCACGCTTCGAAGGAAACCAATCCATCATGCTGATTGAGTTCCGGGTCGAGAATCACCGGTCGCTGCTGACCGAGCAAGTCCTCTCGATGCAGGCGGCCCGGGCCGCCGAGGACGATGCCCCGGTCCGGCCGGAAGACCTGCTCCCGGTCGCGGTCCTCTACGGGGCGAACGCGAGCGGCAAGAGCAATGTCCTCGGGGCCTTGCAGTTCATGCGAGACGCCGTCTTGTTCTCACACAGTCGATGGTCGCCCGATGGGGGTTTCCCGCGAGATCCCTTCGCCTGGGGCCTGGTTCGAGACGCGCCCTCCGTGTTCGAAGTATCGATCCTGGTGAATGGTTCGCGGTTCGACTATGGATTCGCCGCCAACGACGCAGTCTTGCTCGAAGAATGGTTGTACACCTGGGCTGATGGCGAGAAGATCGCCTGGTTCGAGCGAGATTCGCAGGAATTCCGGTTCGCCGATGACTTGCCGGGCAGCAATAGAATGCTCCAAGAGGTGACCAGGCCCAATGCCCTGTTCCTCTCCGTCGCATCGCAACACAACCATCCCCGATTATCGCAAATTTATTCCTGGTTCAATACATTGAATAGCATCAATGTTCTGCCCCCTTCGAAATTAGTGGGAACTTTTCCCCTCCGCTCGCTGAGGATGATGGTCTCATACGGCGGCAATTTACCGGCACTTCTCAATGAAGCCACCGATCCCCGGGCTGCCGATGGAGTCCCGGGTTCATCGTTCCGAGATCGACTCCTGAAGCTGTTGAGGACCGCGGACACGGGAATTGTCGGCATCAAACATGTACCACCCGATCCCGAAGAGACCCGGACGTGGACTTTATTTCCCAGCTACCTCCTAAAGCACCAGAACGATTCGGCCGAAGCTTGGTTGCCGCTGGAGCAGGAATCCCAGGGGACTCGAACCCTCATGCGGATCGGATTGCCGATCCTCGAAGCCATCGAACAGGGTGGGATCTTGCTGATAGACGAATTGGAATCGAGCCTCCATCCCATGCTCGCCCGCGAGATCGTCCGCCAGTTCAATGATCCCACGTCCAACTTCCGCAACGCTCAACTGATTTTCACCACCCACGATACGAATCTCCTGGGAAATGTGGCCGGCGACCCTGTGGTGAAGCGAGATCAAGTCTGGCTCACCGAGAAGGACAATCAAGGGGCGACGGTGCTTTATCCACTGACGGATTACAAGCCGCGCGACGCCGAGAACTTGGAGCGGGGCTACCTTCAAGGACGATATGGGGCCATCCCGTTCCTCGGCAACTTTTCGCTGACCGGCGAGTGAGAGGCTATCCGGCAACCTTGTTCTTCAGTAGCAACGGGTTACGTCTCATCAACGAACGGCGATCCCAGAGACTTCGATCTTGTTTGAAGGGGGCTTGCTCCAAGCCAACTAATAAGTTCGTTGCCACAAGTGCTTACATGACAACGAACTCTTTACCGGATAGCCTCTGAGAACCGATGCCTCCACCTCGCCGCGACCGTGATCGAAGGCCCGGCCGCCGCCCGCCATTTCGCGACCCGAAGCCGCTCATCTTGATCGTTTGCGAGGGCCAGAACACCGAACCGCAATATTTCCGCGGGCTTTCGAACGACTGCCGGAACCCGAGGGTCCGGATCGAGGTCGCTCGCGAACATGGGGTCCCCAAGACGCTGGTGGAGGCCGCGAAGCAACACAAGCAGCGGTCGCGAGCCGAGGCCAGCCGGGAGAATGACAGCAACCTGCTCTACGATTCCATCTGGTGCGTCTTCGACGTCGACGAGCATCCCCACATCCCCGACGCCGAGCAAATGGCGCGGGACAACGGGATCGAGCTGGCCATCTCCAACCCGTGCTTCGAGCTGTGGCTGCTGCTCCACTTCCGGGACCAGCCCGGGATGCACCATCGCGATGTGATCCGGCAGCTACTCAAAAAGCACGACCCGGCGTATGACAAGTCGGTCGACTTCCGGATCTACTCCGCCCATCATCGGGACGCAACCTCTCGGGCCGAGCGGATCCACGAATCCGCGAAGTGGGACGGCGAGCCTGGTCGCAATCCGTCAACGACGGTCTACCAGGTCGCGAAGCTCATCACCGATGAGACCACGCCCGGTGCGACCTGAGCTTCACCTTCGAGCGCCTCATTGAAAAGGACACCGGATGCCCCGAGCGTACTTCGGCCGGTTCGCTTTCTTGATCTTGATCCTCGGCCGAGCCGCGACGGCCCAGGTGCCGGCCGATTTGCTCACCGCGGCCGAGCGGAGCGGCTTCAAGGCGACGGCCCGGCATGCGGAGGTGGTGGCGCTGGCCGAGGCTTTGGCCAAGGCCTCGCCGCTGGTCAGGCTGGCGGAGTTGGGGCGGTCGGGCGAGGGTCGGGCTTTGCCCTTGATGATCGTGGCCGACCCGCCGGTGGCGACGGCGGAGGCGGCGCGGGGCTCGGGCAAGCTGGTCGTCTTCCTGTTCGGCAACATCCACGCCGGCGAGGTCTGCGGCAAGGAGGCCCTGCCGATCCTGGTCCGGGAGGTCGTGGCCGAGGCGCACCCGAAGCTCCTGGAGCACCTGATCCTGCTCGTCGCCCCGATCTACAACGCGGACGGCAACGAGCGGGTGGCCAAGGACAACCGGCCGGGCCAGGTCGGGCCCGAGGAGGGGATGGGCGTCCGGACCAACGCCCAGGGGCTCGACCTCAACCGCGACTTCATGAAGCTGGAGGCGCCCGAGACCCGGGCCCTGGTCAAGCTCCTCGACGAGTGGGACCCGCACCTCACCATCGACACCCACACCACCAACGGCTCGCAGCACCGCTACGTGTTGACCTATGAGGGGCCGAAGAACCCGGCCGGCGACCTCCGGCTGATCGACTTCAGCCGCCGGGCCCTGTTCCCCGAGGTGGCCCGGGCGTTCGAGGCGAGGAATGGCCGGAAGGCGTTCTATTACGGCAACTTCGAGGGGGATCACGCCCGCTGGGCCAGCTTCCCGGCCACCCCCCGGTTCGGCACGACGTACGTCGGCCTCCGGAACCGGCTCTCGATCCTCACCGAGGCCTACTCCTACGCCCCGTTCGACGTCCGGGTCTTCGCCACCCGCGACTACTGCCGGGCCGCGCTCGAGTTCGCCTCGGCCCGCCGCGACGCGATCCGCGACCTCCTCGATTCCGCCCGCCGCGACGCGATCGCCGCCGGGCTCGACCCCAGGGCCGACGACCGCGTCGCGATCCGGACCCGCCCCCGGGCCTTGCCCGGCAAGGTGGACGTCCTCGGCTTCGTCGAGCGGGCCCAGGGAGGCCGGGCCGTCGCCACCGACGAGCCGCGCGACTACCCGTGCGACCTCGAGGTCGACTTCGTCCCGGCCCTCGCCGTCCCCCGGCCCTTCGCCTATTTGATCCCCCCCGGCCGCGACGACGCGCTCGCCGTCCTCCGGGGGCACGGCATCCGGTTCGAGGTCTCGAAGGGGCCGGACCGCCGCGAGGTCGAGGTCGAGCGGGTCGACGCCTTCAGCCGGTCGAGGCGGCCGTTCGAGGGGCACCAGCTCGTCGAGGTGATCGGCTCGACCGCCCGGCTCGAAGCCCGCGACCTGCCCGCCGGCACCGCCCTCGTCCCGACGGCCCAGCCGCTCGGCAGCCTCGCCGTCTGCCTGCTCGAACCCCGATCCGAGGACGGCCTGCTCACCTGGGGCCACTTCGCCGACTGCCTCGGCGACCGCAAGGACTACCCGGTCGTCCGGCTCGTCCGCCGGCCCTGAGCGGGCCCCTCGGGGATTTCGGGCCGAGGACGGGCCGGCCCGCCTTTGCGAAAGATTCGCCGGGCGCGGCGAAGTCGACATCGAGTCTTCGCGCGATCCACCGGCGGGGCGGCCGGCGGGGCCGCGATTGCCCGTTGTCTCGTCACAATTTCATATGGGCTTTATCAAGGGAACGCCGTCGGCGGGGATGATGCCCCCGTTCGGGCCGCCGGCTCGAAGGGTCGGATTCGCCCGACCCCGTCGACCCTCGCCCCCCGGGCTCCCCGAGGCCGCTCGGCGAGGGCCGGCGCGCACCGAGGTTTCCCGGAGTCGATCCGCCATGAGTCGCCCGTCGGTCCGTCGCGGCTTCACCCTGATCGAGCTGCTGGTGGTGATCGCCATCATCGCGGTCTTGATCGCCCTGCTGCTGCCCGCCGTCCAGGCGGCGCGCGAGGCCGCCCGCCGCGCCCAATGCGTCAACAACCTCAAGCAGCTCGGCCTGGCGCTGCACAACTACCACGACAGCACCGGCTCGTTCCCCTGGGATCACGGCCCCAACGGCTGGAACGAGTGGTCGTCGCTGACGATGCTCCTGCCCTACGTCGAGCAGGGCCCGCTCTACAACGCGATCAACTTCGCCAGCACCGGCAACGCCGCCAACCCGACCCTCGTCGCCAACGGCGGGCCGGGGACCAACACCACGGCCATGCAGACGAAGCTGAACGTCTTCGTCTGCCCGTCCGACGTCGACCGGCTCACCAACCCCGAGGGGCACAACAACTACACGATCAACATCGGCTCCGACGGGCTCACCCCGGAGATCGTCACGCCGTACGGCGGCATCGGCGTCTCCGAATACGCCACGGGCGGGCCGAACTCGATCAACATGGCCGCCATCACCGACGGCACGAGCAACACCGCGGCCTACAGCGAGGTGGTCAAGGGGATCGGCACGAGCAACACGCTCGACAACCTCAACCCGACCTCGACGATCACCGGGGGCCCCGTCACCTTCGTCGGCAACCCGCAGGGCGACTATCAGATCTGCATGGGCTTGGGCCAGGCGACGACCCAGGCGCAGGTCTCCGGCGACTACGCCACCGGGATGTACTGGCACAGCTCGCAGCGGGCGTTCGGCCGCTACCGCCACGTGATGCCCCCCAACACCTGGAGCTGCCAGCCGTACACGTCCCCGGTCGTCGATCCCGGCGGGGCCGGCCACCGCGATTTCGGGCCGTTGACCGCCGCCAGCCGCCACCCCGGCATCGTCAACGTCCTCTTCGCCGACGGCTCGACCAGGGGCGTCAAGAATTCGATCTCCCCGCCGGTCTGGTGGGCGCTCGGCACCCGGGCCAACGGCGAGATCATCAGCGCCGACGCTTATTGATCGATCGCCTCAAGGCCCCCCGCCCGGCCGGCCCGGGCGGGGGAAGCCCGGGCCGGCCGGCGAACCTCCGGGGTCGAGGGCGACGACCGGCTCACTCGCCGACGACGACGATGACGAACGAGCCGGCGACGTAGCGGCGGCCCTTGGTGGCGGGCTTGGTGTTGGCCGGGGGCGGGGTGGCGTCGGCGGTGGCGGCCGAGAGGTAGAGGCGGTGGGTCTTGGGGTCGAGGGCGATGGTCCGGGCGGTGGCCTGGGTCGGGATCGTGGCGACGACCCCGAATTTGCCGGGCGCGACCTCGCCGACGGCGGTCACGGTGCCGTCGCCGCCGTTGGAGCTGTAGGCCAGCTTGGTCCCCGGGTCGAAGGCGCAGCCGTCGGTCCCCCGGCCGATCTCGGCGGTCCCGAGGACGGTCCCCTTGTCGGCGTCCATCACGACCATCGTCTGGTTGCCGCAGACGCTGAAGAGCCGGCGATGGGCGGTGTCGATGGCCAGGCCGGTCGGCCGGGTGCCGGGGGCGAGCGGGTATCGCTTGAGGACCTTGAGGGTCCGGGCGTCGAGCTCGGCCACCTCGCTGGTGCTCCTCAGGTTGATGAAGAGGTGCCCCCTGCCGTCGGCGACGGCCCCCTCGGGCTCGCCGTCGAGCTTGACCGTGCCGGCGACGGTCTCGCTCGTCGCGTCGATGGCGGTCAGGTCGTCGGTCCCGTGGTTGAAGGTGAAGACCCGCCCGCTGGCGGGGTCGTACAGGGTCGCGTCGGGCGTCCCGCTCGCCTTGATCTTGCCGGTCGCCTTGAGCGTCTTGAGGTCGAAGACGGTGACGGTCCCGTCGGCGCCGTTGGTGGTGAACCCCTTGTTCAGCTCGGGCACGATCGCGATCCCGTGGATGCCGGGCGTCTCGAGTAGCTCGCCGACGACGGCCTCCTTCTCGGTGTCGACGACGACGACCCGGTTCCCCCGGGACACGTAGAGCCGCCGGGCGTCGGGGTCGACGGTGAGGTAGTCCCACCCCCCTTCGCCGCCGATCGAGATCTTGTGGACCTTGGCCGGGGCGGCCGGTGCCGCCGGGGCCTGGGCCGGCAGGAGCAGCGAGCAGGCGATCAGGACGAGCTGGTTCATCGGTGTCGGGCTCCCTGGCGTGAGCGGTCGGATGGTCGATCGAGGCGACCGGGAGCATCACCCGGGCGGGGCGAAAGCTCGAAAGGGGCCGAACGCCGGCCCGCCGCGAGCCGCCTCGCGAGGGGAAGCGTCCGCGGATTCTGGCGATCGAGCCCGGGGCGGATCAAGGAGATTGCGCGTCCCCCCCGGGGAATCGGCGAGAAATCCCCCGGCTCGGGCCCCGAATTCGCCCGGAGATCCTGGAGATGCGCCGGATCTCCCCGGGGAATCCGGCCCGGGCCGATCAGGGGAGCCTGACGTCCTCGCCGCCCGCCTTGCTGATCAGGGCGCGGAGCGCGACGTCGCCGAGGTCGCCGGAGATCAGCCGGACCGAACCGTCCGCGAAGCTCACGTAGAATGCCCCCTTGGTGGCGTCGGTCCCGTAATAGCCCCCGAGGTCGGGCAGGGGGTCTTCCGCGTTGAACAGGATGTCCTCCGGCTTGGTCCAGGGGACCGCCTTCCTCGATTCCACCGCCAGGATCGTGGAGGCCATCCCGTCGCGGATCGATTTGAAGTCCGTCCCTTTGGCGCCGGAGAAGATCGCCCCGGGGCCGGTCAGGGCGAAGTAGCTCGCGTCGGTCGATCCCTCCTTGTCGCCCGGGGCCCGGAAGGCGGCCGGGATCTTGTCGAGCAGCTTGCGATTGTTCGGGCCGTCCCAAGGCTCGTCGAACTTGTACTGATTGTATAGCTCCTGCTGGCCCATGTCCGGCAGGACCGCGACCCGCCAGCTATAGGGCGGCCCGCCCCCGGGCGGTTTGAGGACGGCCGGCGGGAACGCCTGGTGGGCGTCGTGATAATCGTACAGGGCCAGGGCGATCGTCTTCAGGTTGTCGATACTCCGCCGCTTGAAGGCGGCCTCCCGCTCGCGGAGCGTGGCCTCGTCCTCCTTCGCCGGGGCTTGGGCGGACGCCGGGGCCGGCTTGCCCGGCTCCTGCCGCGCGACCAGGGCCGTCCCGGTCGTGGCGATCCCGCCGGCCAGCAGGGCGGCGGCGATCCATCTCGTCTTGCTCATGATCATGGACTTCGAGACCTCCTCGATGAGGATTTCGACCGTCGCCGGGGCCACGGCGGCCCCGGCCTTGCCCGACCCGAGGGCGAGGGCCGCCCGGGTCGTGGATTCGACGAGCGAGGCCGGCATCGGCGCCGGGGCAGTCGCCGCCGGGAGCAGGCCGGCGATCGGGCCGCCGGGCTGGGCCAGCCCTCGGCGGCTCAGCCGGTCGCGGAGCCGCTCCCGGGCCCGCGCCAGCCGGCTCTTGACCGTCCCGACCGGGCAGCCGAGGTGCTGCGCCGCCTTCTCGTAGGTGTACCCCTCCAGGTCGCAGATCACGACCGCCCCCCGGTAACGCTCCGGGAGCCGGTCGATCTCCTCGTGGAGCCAGTCGGCGCCGTCGCCGCGGCCCGGAGGCCGCGCCGATCGCCCGGAGGACTCGGCGGCCTCCCGCTCGGCGGCGCGCCTCCGGGCCTCGCCCTGGCGGGCCCGGACCGCGACCCGGCAGGCCACCCGGTGCAGCCAGGGGCCCAGCGAGTCCCGGACCCAGAGCGAGCCGCCCCGGCGGACCAGGATCAGGAACGTCGCCTGGAAGGCGTCTTGGGGGTCGTGGCCGTTGCCGAGGATGCTCCGGCAGGTCCGGAGGACCATCGGCCCGTGCCGCTCCACCAGCGCGGCGAAGGCCAGCTCGGCCCCCTCGCCGGCCCGGGTCGCGAACCGCTCCAGGAGCTGGCCGTCCGACAGGCCGGCGACCGTCCCCGCCCCGAACAAGGCCAGGGCCCGCCTCGCGGCGACCCCCTTCGGCTCGCGTCCCATGATCCCGGCCCCCTTCGGCGAGATGCGGATCTCCTGCCCTCAAGAAAGCAGGGCCGACGCGCCGTTGTTCCAACAATCCCGGAAACCCGCCGGAATCGCCGACTTCACCCCGGCCCGGCGCGTCACCGGCCCGGCCCCATCCGGTAGACATTCGGCCGGCGATCGGTTAGATTCCCGGGTGCGATGTTAAACATTCGCGAGCGTCGGGGTTCGTCACGATGAGCGATCTGCGCGACAACGGCTCGTGCCGGGGGTTCCGCCACCCTTCGAGGCGGCAGGTGCTCCGGGCCGGCCTGCTCGGCTCGCTCGGCCTGGGCCTGCCCGGGCTGCTCCGCGGCCGGGCCCTGGCCGACAGCTCGGGGGCGGGCTCGGGTTTCGGGCGGGCGAAGTCGTGCATCCTGATCTTCCAGTGGGGCGGGCCGAGCCAGCTCGAGACCTGGGACCTCAAGCCGGACGCCCCGGCGGAGATCTGCGGCGAGTTCCGGCCGATCAGCACCCGGACGCCCGGCCTGAACATCTCCGAGCACTTCCCCGGGCTCGCCCGGCAGACGCACCGGCTGGCCGTGATCCGGTCGATGACCCACGGCGACCCCGCGCACCTCTCGACGGCCCACCGGCTCCTGACCGGCCACCTCGCCCCGACCCCCAACTCGGACGCCGCCCCCCCCTCGCCGGGCGACTGGCCGCACCTCGGCTCGCTGGTGACCCGGCTCAGGCCCACGCCCGGGGCGGTCCCATCGGCCGTGACGATGCCCTGGACCGTCGCCCACCCCGCCGCGCCCGGGGGCCGGGCCCCCGGCCAGCACGGCGGCTGGCTCGGCAAGGGGTTCGACCCGTTCCGGATCGAGGGGGACCCCAACGCCCCCGGCTTCCAGGTCGGCGGCCTCGGCCTGCCCGAGGGGGTCGACGCCGATCGCCTGGGCGACCGCCGCCACCTCCTGGCCGACCTCGCCACCGGCGAGCACCTCTCCGGCGCAGGCCTGGGCGCCTGGGACGGCTTTCAGGGCAGGGCCCTCGACGCCCTCGTCTCCGCCGAGGCCCGAGGCGCCTTCCAGGTCGACCGCGAGGACCCCAGGACCCGCGACCGCTACGGCCGCCACATCCACGGCCAGTGCCTCCTGATGGCCCGGAGGCTCGTCGAGGCCGGCGTCGGCCTGGTCACCGTCAACTGGCACGACGACGGCCGGAACTTCTGGGACACCCACGGCGACAACTTCAACCGCCTCAAGAACGACCTGATGCCGCCCGCCGACCGCGGGTTCTCCGCCCTGCTCGACGACCTCGCCGATCGCGGGCTCCTCGACTCCACGCTGGTCGTCTGGGCCGGCGAGTTCGGCCGGGCCCCCCGGATCAACCGGGCCGCCGCCGGCCGCGAGCACTGGCCCCGCTGCTACTCCGTCGCGCTCGCGGGAGGCGGGATCGCCGGGGGCCAGGTCTACGGCGCCAGCGACCGCTGGGCCGCCTACCCCTCGCGCGACCCGGTCAGCCCCGACGACCTCGGGGCCACCATGCTCCACGCCCTCGGAATCGACCCCGCCGCCGAGGTCAAGGACCCCGTCGGCCGACCCCTCCGGATCAACAACGGCAACCCGTTGACGACCTTGTTCGCCTGAGCGGCGGGCAGCAGTCCCCGGATCAGGGCTTGGGGCCGGAGGACGGGAGCGCGGCGAGCTTCTTCCTGGCGGCGGCGGCCCCTGGGCCGGGGATCTCGGAGAGCCAGGTGTAGATCCGCCGGGCGGCGGCGTGGTCCCCCCTGGCGACGGCGACCTCGGCGGCCTTGTTGGCGGCGGGGACGTCGAGGGTTCCGGGGATGGCCCGGGCGAAGGACCGGGCTCGGGCGACCTCATCCTCGCCAAGGGCGACCCCGTTGGTCCCGGGGGAGAGCAGGCCGACCTCGTCGGCCTGCCTGGCTTCGAGGCCGAGGGCCTGGCCTAGCCCTCGCGCGGCGACCCGGCCGACCGGGACCTCGCTGCCGCCGGCGACCGGCCTGAGCTGGGGGTCCTGCTGGGCGATCGGGGCGTCGGCCGCGGCGATGTAGGTGCCGTTCATCGGCAGCTCGCGGAAGAGGGTGACGTTCAGGCCGTCGAAGGCCCGGGTCCCCATCGGCAGGAGGATGGCGAAGGGGTCGGCGTCGGCGAACTGGCCGCCGGTCACTTTGACCACCTCCTGGAACCGCCCAACCTGCGCGGCGGGCTCGCGGACGATCGCGTCGAGGCCGAAGCGGATGCCGGCCTTCTCCCAGATCCGGTTGATCTCGGCGACGGCGCGGGTCGCGTCGGCGTCGGTCAGGGTGCAGTCGGCCATCGGCAAGTCTTTGGACGTGAGGATGTGGAACCGGAGCGGGATCACCAGGAACTTTTCGTAGGCCGGCGGCTCCGTCACGTCGCCGGCCGAGGCCGTCATCGCCGCGACCAGGGACAGGCAAAGCGCGGCGAGGGCCCGACGTGCGATCGGCATGGGACGCTCCCGGATCTCTCGACGAGGCGAAAGGGGCCCCGCCGGCTCCGGCGCGGGCGGGCGCTAATAGACCGGCCTACTCAAAATCAGTGGTGCTGGAGGGATGTCGTGGCGGCAGGGGTAAGCGCAGCTTACACCGGTGGATCGACTTGCGGCGATCCGGGGTAAGCAAGCTTACCCCTGCCACCCCCTGAATTGGGCTTGCCGGTCTACTGGGGCTTGCGATCGACCGCCCAACCGCCGACGACCCGAGGGGCGTCGGCGGCCGGGGCCACTGGTCCGAAGGGCGCGATCAGTTGACGCTGGGCCGGGCGATGGCGATCGTCCGGCGGCGGTCCCGGCTGGCCCGGCGGATGCCGAACTCCCGGCCGCCCCAGGCGACCAGGGCGGCGGCGGCCAGGCCCGCTTCGAGGCGGGGGACCGACGAGCCGAGGCCGGCCGCGGGCGTCCCCGGGGCCACCTCATCGAGCGCGGCGTCCCAAACCTGGAGGGCGGCCGAGGCGACCTCGCCCGGGTTGGCCTGGCCGGGCTCGGGGGCGGGCACCGGCGCCGGTGCCGGC